>Ga0315275_10000397_pt1 | contig 35713 bp, 56 predicted proteins | sample YL17G03_0_MG_FD_205557 | JGI IMG/M metagenome (GOLD analysis project Ga0315275, IMG submission 205557) | Sediment microbial communities from Yellowstone Lake, YNP, Wyoming, USA - YL17G03_0 | ecosystem: Environmental > Aquatic > Freshwater > Lake > Sediment | place: USA: Wyoming | collected...
GCCACGGCCGGACGAGCCGGACTGCTTGGGCGCGCGGGCGGGGCTCTCGCTGCTGCAATGGGCGGACCGTGGGTCGCCGGGGCTGTCGGTTTGGGCGCTGCGCTTTTCGGTGCCTACAAGCTAGGTAGCTGGCTATTCGAGCGCCCCAAGTTCGGCGACGCGATTAAGGCAGCGATTCCAGAAGCGCAGAAGCTAGCGGACATCGTTGCACAGTATGCGACCCCCAAGGCCCTCAAAGCTGCGCGTGCAAAACAGGCCAGAGCCGATAAGTCAGCTCGCGCAATCGGTTTCGACAGTGAGGCTGCGATGCAGCGAGGCAATGCTGCCACCCAAGCGTTTGAGCTTGCGCGACACCACGGTCCAACGATCACCAGAGAGGGTCCTGGCGCTGGTTATGGCGGCACCGTCGACTACTCCGGCCCGCGGGCGGTCTACAACATGAACGTCACCAACAACATCAGTGGACAGGGGCTAGGTGAGGAGCAGGTAAGCCAGATGGTAGCGGATAAGGTCGAAACGGTTATCCGTGATGCCGGAGCCTCAACCGGGGAAGAAGAGCTATAGCCTATGGCCATCCTAATCGACGACTTTCGCATCGACGCATCTCTGTCAGAGTCGCATGAGTTCCAGTCTGAAGTAACTTCGTATCCCGTCGAAAAGGGCGGCAACATCTCGGATAACGCACGACCGTTGCCGATTATCGTGACCATCGATGGCATTGTCAGTGACACGCCGATCGGTGCGGTTGAGGTTGACCGTGCCGCCGCCCGAACCTTTGCCGGCGTCAAAGGGCTACCGAGCGAGGCTGCGCTGGCACATTTGCTGGGCATTCGCGATGCGCGTTTGCCGGTGACGATCGCTACATCGTTGAAGACGTACGACAACATGGTGTTGCAGAACCTGACGATCCCAAGGGAGTCACCCGGCACTGCGGCGTTACTGTTCACTGCCGTGTTTCAGCAGGTGATTCTGGTATCGAACACGCGTGTCACGATCAAGATCAAAGGTCGGCGTGGCGGCGGCAAGCCGAAGTTTTACGGCCCGGGGCCGTCGACGCCGCTGGCTGATGAGGATTTCATCCCTGATCCGCCGCGTGCATTCAAAGAACCAGATGGCGACTATATCGATTCGGAAGGCTACCTAGTCACTCGCCGTAACGGTGTCGAGAACCACACCAATTCGTGGTTCAAGAGCCCGCCGATCAACGCGCCAGTGTCCACGGTACCAACCAAGGGCGTTCACAGCGGGAAGTACGAGTAGCCCATGGCAACCGCAATTCCACTGCACCCGTCGGTACCGAACTACCAACTCAGCACCACGATCGACGGTGTCCCGTACGTGTTTGACATGCGCTGGAACGATCGCGATTCTGCTTGGTACTTCGACCTGCTTACGGAGAGCGATGTACCGATCATCCGAGGCGTCAAGGTCGTGCTGGGCACGTACCTGGGGCGGCGGTCGGTTCACCAGTTCTTTCGCGACGGCGTGCTTGTAGTAACGGACATGACAGGTAGTGGGCGCGAAGCTGGCCTCGACGATCTAGGCGCGCGGGTGCAGATGGTTCGCTATTCGGCGCTCGAGGTTATCGCACAGCGCGGGATGGTAGTTGCGCCATGATGCTGTTTCGCCGGGCGGCAAGGCTGACAGTGTGGCGGATGACAGCGGACGGGTTCGGGGAGCCTGACGCCAACGTCAAAGGCGTGGCCATCACCGACCTGCGGGTGCGCTTCGCGATCAAGCGCGACCTAGCCAAAGGGCCTAATACCTGCGAAGTAGTTATCACGAACCTGTCCGAGCGTACGCGCCAGTCCATCGAAAAGAAGCCGCTACGGATCAAGCTAGACGCCGGCCATGACGATGAACTGCGGCACCTGTTCGTCGGCGATCTTCGGTTCGGGTCTTCGACGTTCGAATCACCGGACTGGAACACGATACTGCATGTAGCCGACGGTGAACGCGCCTACAAACACGCCCGCGCGAACAAGTCCTATCGCAAGGGCACATCGGTGCTGACGATCCTCAAGGACGCTGCCGCTGCAATGGGGCTACCGCTACCCGTCGAGCTAGAATCGTCCAAGGAGCTACAGTCCCAGGTTGCCGCGGGGGAGACCCTTAGCGGCTTTGCCAGGGACGAGCTGACCAGGTTGCTAGCACCATTCGGATACCGATGGTCAATCCAGGACCACCGCCTGATGATCTTAAAAGATCAGGTAACCACCGGGGTCGCGCCATGGCTGGTCTCACAGGAGACAGGCATGGTCGGCTCCCCGACCTACGGATCACCCGACAAGAGCGGTAAGCCGCCGTCACTGACGGTCAAGATGCTGCTACGTCCTGAGATCATCCCTGGCGGTACGGTCAGAGTGGAAAGCGGGGCGATCTATGGCAAACTGTTCAAGGTTGAGTCTGTAGGCCACACAGGGGACACCCACGGTGACGACTGGTTTACCGAGCTAGAGTTGAAAGAGAAAAAGCCACAATGAGCCAGTCCCCAAAGCTAGCAAGTGTGCTGGATCGCGCTGCGGGCGCGAAGCTGAAGGGCCTGCGCGTGGCGTTGCCGGCACGCGTGGAAACGTACGACGAGGCTACGCGCCTGGTCTCGGTGCAGCCGCTGATCATGGACGGGTTCGTCGATGAGTCCGGCAATCGTAAGGCCGATCGGCTGCCTGTGATCAACGATGTGCCGATCGTGTTTCCAGGATCGGGTGGCGCGCGTGTCCGTTTCCCGGTACTCAAAGGCGACACCGTGTTGCTGGTGTTCTCGTCGTCGAGCCTCGACAAGTGGCTCGTCAGTGGCGGCGAGGTAGATCCTAAAACCGACCACCGCCATGCTCTGACGGATGCAATTGCGATCCCGGGCCTACAAGCGACCCCCGATGCCGGCGACGCCGATGTGCTTATCGAGTTTACCGATAACGGCCAGATCCATGCGGGTGGCTCTGACGAACTGGTCAAGCGTAGCGAGTTCTTGCAGCACGGCCATGGCTACCTACCAGGGCCGGGGCTCGCCGTTGCGACGACCGGCCCTATCACGAACATTGCGCCAGACGGCTCTGCGGTTCTATTCCCTGGCACATCCATCCTGAAGGGTGCCTAGCGATGCCGATCCTGAGTACAGACCAAATCGACCTGCTGCTAGACTCGGACGGTGAGATCGATCTGACCAGCGGCGGTGTCGAACTGTCCTCTGGGATTCAGGCCGTTGCACAGGGAATCAGAATTGCGATCTTGTTCGTGCAGGGCGAATGGTTTCTCAATCTGGACGAGGGCGTGCCCTGGTTTGAAAACGACACCGTGATTACGACCAAGGCCATCATGGGTCAGCGCTTCGACGAGATCAAAGTCCTATCCGCGCTGCGCACCGCAATCCTGGGCGTACCGGGGGTGCTTTCGATCGCAGCGCTGGGCGTAGAATTTAACGGCGCTACACGTGGCATCGCCGTGACCTGGCGCGCACGAACCGAATTTGGCGACACCGCCGAAGAGACCACGGAGCTTAGCTAATGCCGTACGGTCTAACCCTAGAGGGTTTCTACCCCAAAACGCTGGAAATCATCCGCGAGGAGCTTGACGCCGCGCTGCGTTCGGTGTTCGGCCTATCGCTACCGCTTGGTGACAAGACGCTACTAGGCGTCATCAACGGCATCATGGCAGAGCAGTATGCAACTCTCTGGGAGCTGGCCGAGGCGGTCAACGCCAGCCAGGATCCCGACCAGGCTAGCGGCGCTGGGCTCGAGGCGCTGGCACTGCTCACTGGCACCTTCCGTGGGCTTTCGATTAGCTCAACCGTTACGCTGACGCTGACCGGTACACCGGCCACGCTGGTAGCGTCAGGCTCTACAGCTGCAACGGACAGCACTGCTGTCAGCTTCGCTACGAACGCAGACGCGACGATTGCCGCGCTCACTGCCTGGACGATCACCACGGCGTATGTCGCGGGGGATCGCGTCACGAACGCGAGCCGTGCCTACCAGTGCACCATCGCCGGGACCTCTGCCGGAGCAGGCGGCCCCACGACTACGGCCAATGCGATCGTGGACGGTACCGTGACGTGGACCTACCTCGGAGACGGTACAGGTGCGATTGACGTACTTGCGCTATCCGTTGACGACGGGCCGCTCGAGGGTACCGCCAGGGACATCATCGTGATCACCACGCCAGTCGGTGGCTGGTCCAGTGTGATCAACCTGCTAGATGCAGTGCCTGGGCACAACGCCGACACTGACGAGGAACTACGATTGCGGCGCGAGGATGAACTGACCGCGCCTGGCACCTCGACGGCGGACGCGATCCGCACCGCACTGCTACAGATCGGTACCGTCACCAGCGCGACCGTGTTCGTCAACGACACGGACGTGACCGACGTCGATGGCGTGCCCCCGCACTCGATCGAGGCTCTGGTGCGCGGTAGTGGCACGGCCGAAGAGGACCAGATCATCTGGAATACACTTTTTGCCAACGTCGCTGCGGGGATCGGGACCTACGGCCCCTTGCATCAGGGCACCGTCACTGATAGCTCCGGGGTAGACCATACGGTCAGCTTCTCGCGCCCGACCGAAATCACGATTCATATCGCGGTCACCCTGAAGTACGATGCTGCCACTTATCCGACCGATGGTGATGTGCAGGTCGCGAGTGCGATCGTTGCATACGGTGACAGCCTCTCGATTGGTCGTGATGCCGTGGCCACTTCGCTAGGTGCACAGGCATTCAAGATCGCCGGTGTGCTCGATGTGCCACGCTCGGGAAGTCTGGGCGGTACCCTGATCCGCATCATTGCCTCGCCGATCTCCGATGCCACGATCGTGATCACGTCGCGTCAGCTCGCGGTCTACGACACGAGCCGAGTCGCGGTTATCAGCACGCCAGCGACGCCGTAAGGAGACGCTATGTCTGCACCTATCTCAGCCCAGCAACCCCTGCTAATCAATGGCACTACCGATCCGTCAGTCACGCCTCCAGCTGGGACGTGGCCAGTCGGTCAACTCTACCTGCGTACGACCGTTGGCGCAGCACAAGTCTGGCAGAAGAACAATACTGGCGTTAATGACTGGGTGATCTCTGGTGTCGTTAACACTGGAATCCTAACGATCTCGGCTACTGGTCTAACTGCTGCCATTCTTAATACGCTACTGACGAGCTACGCGCATGTCATTGTCGGACCGGGTACGATCAACGTGGACGTGTCCATCGTCGTGCCGACCGGGACCACGCTGGAAGGCGCTGGGCCGTTGACGCTGTTCCGCGCGACCGCCGGGCTTGGCACTGGCAACCCGGTCATCAAGTCGCTCAACACCATCGGTGCGACCATCAAGAACCTCAAGGTCACGCGCGACCTGGGCCTGGGTGGCGACGGCATCGAAGTCTACGGCGACGACATCACGATCAAGGACTGCACCATCGACGACTGCATCCGGGGTCTACGGACAACCGACCGCACGCTGATCGACGGGCTCATGTCAAAGCGGATCCTGATCGAGAACTGCCGCGCGCAGATGGTCACGGCCCCGACCGCGCTCAACTCCGCGTTCGGGATCCTGATGTCGACGGTAGAGGACATCACCCTGCGCGAGTGCTACTTCTCGAACAACTGGCTGGACGGCGTCAAGGGCAACCGCTTCGTCACCAGGCTCAAGTACATCGGCGGCGCGAGCCACTTCAACGGCCGGTCCAGCACCGACGCTGGCGACGGCATCGACGTGTTCGCCGGGCTCAACAACACCGTCCTCATCGATGGCGTGTCGTTCTACGACAACGGCATCGGAGCCATCGGTGGTAACGGCGCGGTGTTCAAGTCGATCCACGATACGACTCCGGCGACGAATCCGAGCAACCCGGAATGGGGACAGATTCGCGGCGCTCGCATTATCAACTGCTACATGGACAACAACAAGGGATCGGCCATCGCGCTCGAGGGCGTCGTCGACTCCGTGCTAGGGGCTACCGCGAAGCTGCGCCCACGTGGTGCGCAGATTCACATCGCGAACTGCGTCGCCACCAACCACTTCAACGCGGGCATCTACATCAACACGTTCCAGACGACGATCTCCCAATGCACGTTGCGAAACAACGGGCAGCAAGGCATCGCAGTCGGACCCCAGTCACGCGACGTCCTCATCGACCAGTGCTTGTTCTGGGGCAACGGCCACACGACCGTCGCCACCTACAATCAGGTCGACCTTCTCGCTGACGGTGCCGACGCCCCCAAGCGCGTGCGCGTCTCCAACTGCCGCTTCAACGGCAAGGAGGCCACCGACGCGCTGGCGAACACGATCATCACGGACGCGGACTACACGGCCCTGACGACGTACTCGAAGAACGCGATCCACGTCGACAACCTGTCGACGCAGGTCTACGTCGAGGATTGCACCGCCGAGTTCCACACGCAGGACGCGAGCAACTTCGGCTACCCGGTCATCACCAACAGCACGTCGCTGTCTGGTGACACCGTGACCGTGCGACACAAGACCACGCAGGGCAACCCCAACGCCAGGTTCTACGGTGGGATCGGGTCCATCATCCAATCGCAGGCCGCTGGTGGCATCGACTCTGGTCTGTGGGTCAAGACTCGCGGCGCTGCCTCAGACACCAATGGCTGGTTCAACGTCAAGATCTTGCAGGACCAAGGCATCTACGGAGACGGCATCGATGGCCACAAGGTCGTGGCAGGCACCGAGACGCTGACTCGCGCGATGTACTGGGAGACGCTGAGTGTCCCTGTTGCGACCACGCTGATCACCGATGGATGGCCGATCTTCGTCAGAGGCAACATCGGTACCGCTGCGGTTGGTTCGATGTCACTCCAGAGCGCGATGCTCGTCGCAGGTACCGTGAAGTGCAACGGTGCTGACGCCGTGACCACGGCCGGAGGCGTGGCGGGCAACACGGGCGAGGTGCCCAGCGGCGCGGCTGGTGGTGCGGGCGGTATCGCGGCTGGCTCGGCTGGCACTGGCGTGACCACGTCACGGCGTATGGCGAGCACGGGCGGTGCCGGTGGCGCAGGATCCGGTGGCGCTGGCGGTGCTGGTGGCACGTCCACTGGCTTCGCGTTCATCGAAGGCGACGTGCGCGACCTGTCGACGATTCCCTACGGCAAGACGCACACCGGGGCCTATGCCGAGGGCGGGCCTGGCGGTGGCGGCGGTGGCGGTGACGGTGCGCTTGCTGGCGGTGGTGGTGGTGCGGGCGGTGGCGTCATGGTCATCTGCGCACGGTCGATCTCCAACGCAGGCACCATCTCAGCGAATGGTGGTGCTGGTGCGGCCGGGCCGACGAACAACACGGGCGGCGGTGGCGGCGGTGGTGGCGGCCTCATCCTCATCGTCACCGGCAACGGTCCTCCTGGGGCCAGCGCCGGTTACGTTGTCGAGGTGCTTGGTGGCGCAGGCGGTGCTAGTGGTGGCGGCGCTGGTGTCGCAGGCTCGGCTGGTGTTGACGGCATCTGCATTGCGGTGAGGGCATAACCATGGCGGCTGTAACCAAACTTCCTGCTGGCGGCTTCCGGTTCGGTACGTTCACCGGGACGCCCTACGACGCGGCGACGACCGCTCGACTCGACACGGCGCAGACCTACACGAAGGCGCAGCGGGTCGCGTCGGTGGCGCTCACCGACGGCGCGAACATCGCGACCGACGCGAGCTTGTCCAACGTCTTCACGGTGACACTGGGCGGCAACCGCACGCTCGACAACCCGACCAACTTGGTCAGCGGTGGCCGGTACGTCTGGATCATCACCCAGGACGGCACCGGGTCGCGGACGCTCGCCTACGGTGCGAACTTCTCCTGGCCTGGCGGCGTCACCCCTGTACTGCCTACGGCGGCGGCGGCGATCTCCAGAATCGACGCCACCTACAACGGCACGGTCCTGGTGTCGACCATCAGTGCCGTGTCGACCACGCCTGCCAGCGACCCGGTCATCACCGCCGTCAAGACCTCGGCGTACAACGCAGTGCTCGGCGATTTCGTGCGGTGCGATCCGAGCGGCGGCGCGTTCACGGTCACGCTGCCTGCACTGGCGACCGCCAGCATCGGCAAGGTCATCAACGTGAAGAACACCACCAGCTCGGCGGGGGCGATCACGATTGCCGCAACCGGCGGCGACACCATCGATACGGCGGCGTCGACCAGCATCGCGGCTGGCTTCGCGTCGCTGTCGTTCATCGCCACGACGGCGAGCACCTGGGCGATCTACTGAGATGACCTATCGTGGTACGCCAGTAGCGAGCGGCTTCCTCGGAGATGGCTCCGACGGATCGTTGACTGTTGCGGGTACCACCACGCTCGCGGCCGACAAGAACTACACCACGGTTACAGTGCAGAGCGGCGGCGTCCTCAAGACGCAGGGCTACCGGGTTCGCTGCCAAGGGACGATCACCGTAGATTCCGGCGGCATCATCTCAGCGGACGGCTTGGCGGCTAGTGGATCCACTGGCGGCAGTACCTACGCCGCCGGATCCATCGGAGGCGCTCAGGCTAACGGAGCGACGGGCGTGAACGGTGTCGGCGTCGCGGGCACGGCTATCGGCGGCATCGGGCTCGGCGGTGCAGGCGGTGCAGGCGGTGCAGGCACTAGCGGTGCCGGTGGTGCCGGTGGTGCCGTCACCGCACCGACCGCAGCGCAAGGCACAGCCGATAGCCTACCGGTGATCTCGTCAGGTTTCCTGCTCGGATCTGCGTCCAGATTGCTCGGCGGTGCCGGAGGCGGATCAGGCTCCGGGTCAGGCATCGCCGCAGGCGGCGGCGGCGGAAGCGGTGGCGGTGTGATGCTGCTAGCGGCAACCAAAATCATCAACAACGGGATCATCAGAGCGCGCGGAGGCGCGGGCGGAACCCCGGCATCGACCAACTGCGGCGGCGGCGGCGGCGGCGGCGGCGGCGTGGCTTTCCTGATGTGCTCGGTCAAGCCGGGCGTCGATGGCAACGGAACCGCCGTCGATGTTTCAGGCGGTGCGGGCGGTGCCTCGGGCGGCGGCACGGGCGTCGCTGGATCGGCGGGCGCGACCGGCCAGGTGTTCTACTGCCAGCCTTCGGGTGGACGATGAGCTATCGCGGTATGCCAGTTGCGAGCGGTTTCCTCGGCGGTGGCGCTGATGGCGTCGGCACGATTTCGGGGACCACCACGCTCGCGGCCGATGTGAATTACACGTCGCTGACCGTTCAATCTGGCGGCGTCCTCAAGACGCAGGGCTACCGGGTTCGCTGCCAAGGCACGATCACCGTCGACTCCGGTGGTATCATCCAGGCGGACGGCCTTGCGGCTAGCGGATCCACTGGCGGCGCTACCACGTCGACGCAGACCGTGAGCGGCAGCAGCGCGGGCGGCAACGGCAATACGGGGAACGGGGTAGCCGGGTCGAATGTCTCCGATGCATTTGGCGGCGCAGGCGGCGGCGGCGGCGCAGGCACCGGAACGGGCTCGGCTGGTGGAACCGTTACGGCCAGCATCGCCAACATCGGTCCAGTCGACATGCTCCCCCCTATCACGACAGGCAGGACGCAGGGGGCATCGAACGTGGCTGCCCGCAGTGGCGGCAGTGGTGGCGGCGGCGGTGGCGATGGCGTAAATGCAGGCGGCGGTGGCGGCGCGGCGGGCGGCGTGATGCTCCTAGCGGCGACTAACATCGTCAACAACGGCACCATCCGCGCGAAGGGCGGCGCGGGAGGCGATGGCTCGGCTGGGAATTCCGGCGGTGGCGGTGGCGGTGGCGGTGGCGTGATCTTCCTGATGTGCATGGTCAAACCTGGGACGAACGGCAACGGCACCGCTGTCGATGTCTCAGGCGGCGCAGGAGGAACGAAAACCGGGACCGGCGTCAACGGATCGACCGGCGCGACCGGCAACGTCTACTGGTGCCAGCCTCCGAGGGGACAATGAGTTACGACGGCGTACCAGTCGCGAGCGGATACCTCGGCAGCGGATCCGATGGCGTTGTCACGATCTCGGGGACGACCACGCTGACCAGGGACATGGAGTATTCGACGCTGACCGTGACCGGCACGGGGATCCTGAAGTGCCAGGCGTTTCGCGTGCGCTGCACCGGGACGATCACTGTGGCTTCAGGGGGTGTGATCAGGACGCAGGGGACGGCTGCGAGCGGATCTTCCGCAGGGACCGGGGATGGATCGGGAAACGGCACACTCGCTCCGAATCTAGCTGGTGGGAATGGACAGCTAGGGGTTGGGTCAAACGGAGTCGCTGCCACCATCTCGTTCGGCGGCGCAGGCGGCGCAGGCGGCGCAGGGTCCGGCGGCGCGGGCGGCGCGGGCGGGACCGTCACCGCACCGACGACATCGCAGGGGCTCGCGACTAACCTGGCGACGGTCGGCACCGGCTACTTTGAGGGCATCGCATTGGCGAGCAGGGTCGCGGGCGGCGGTGGTGGCGCAGGCGGCGGCGGCGATGGCGCGAGCGCGGGCGGCGGCGGTGGGGCTGCCGGCGGCACTCTACTGATCGCCGCTCAGAGCATCATCAACAACGGCACCATCAGCGCCAACGGCACTGCGGGGGCGGATGGCCCCGGTGCCAATCGTGGCGGGGGCGGGGGCGGCGGGGGCGGCGTGGTGTTCCTGATGTGCATGGTCAAGCCTGGCGTCGACGGCAACGGCAACGCGGCGACCGCATCTGGTGGGGCTGGTGGAGCTAGCGGCGGCGGGTCTGGCGTGGCTGGCTCTGCGGGCTCGGCGGGCGTAGTATACTGGTGCCAGCCTCCCGTGTCGTGAGCTACCAATCAACTATCGGGAAAGCAAGGACACCAAATGCGCCAAAATGAATCGGTCGCGTCCCAGCGCACGCGACACATCTTCCTGGTCGACTCATTCGGCAATGGCGTCAATCCGACGTTCGCGGCCGGGGACGTCAAGGTCAAGCAGTATGGTGCGGCTGCTGCCAACATCACGACGTTGCCGACTCCGACCACCGGCGGACCGGTCGGGCTGCATGACCTGGTGCTTGCTCAAGCCGAAACCGCAACAGCCGGGCCGCTCGCCTACTGGGTAGAGAAGGCTGGCGTGCGTACTTATGCTGATTTTGAAATGGTCGGCGGCATGGCTAACGAGATCTGGAACTACGTCACTGAGTCGACGCATACCGCGGCCGACATGGTGCGCATGTTTGCGGCGCGCTTGTTCGGCAAGGCGACCGTGCTAACGGGTGACGGCTCCTATGCCTACCGCGATATCGCTGATAGTAAGAATCGGATCGCTGGTACGATTAGCGGCACCGCTCGATCGATCACGACTCGAGACGGCACCTAGCCACTATGAGCTGGGAAGGTGCATTTGATGGTGGATGGGAGGGCGGCTGGGAGGGCGCGTCACCCGAGACCACGGTGATCCTGGCCACCTTCGCGGATTCGTTCGATCATGCCGTGCTCGCTGTCGAGCGTCTACCCCAGCAGTTTACCGACAAGCCCAAGGTCGTGGCGCTCCTACAGGCGCTGGTCGTGCCGTGCGCTGATCTCGAGATTGCACTGTTGCAGCTGCTCTACTTGCGATCCGTTGACACCGCGCTAGGGGTGCAGTTGGACGTGATCGGTAAGCTCGTCGGGCAACCGCGTAATGGGCTCGTCGACAACGACTATCGGCGCTTCGTCCGCGCCCGTATCGCGACCAACCGGTCGAGCGGCACGTCAGAAGAGGCCCTCAATATCGCCAGACTGGTGCTGGGCGACCAGACGGCTGTGCTTGATCTGGACCTGCAAGGCATCGCGGCATTCGTGTTGCGCGTCCTAGCGATCCCGATCTCGGCCAGTCTGGCAGCTATTCTGATTGGCTTCCTGCGCGATGCCAAGTCGGCCGGTGTCCGGGCCATCCTCGAGACCGCCGACGCTTTCGCCAATAACCTGCTACACTTCGACGTGGATAACCTCGATGAAGAGGTGTTCGCCGGCGCGCTGGACTAGGAGAATTTATGGCGACCAAGCCCGCAACACTGCCGAGGTGGGCCACCGACCTCACCAACAATACTGCCCCCACGTCGGGTCAGCAGGATACGGGCTGGACTAGTAACCAGGTTGCGGTCAGCAGTTACTTCAACTACCTAGCTGAGCTGGTCTATCGATGGATGGCCTACCTGAACGATGGTGCGCTGACGGGTAACCACACGATCGCGGGCACCCTAGGTGTCACCGGTGACGTCGACATCACCGCCGGCGAGCTGGACGTAAGCGGCGACATCACCGCTGGCGGTGACGTGTACCACGGCAACCAGTCCATCACTTGCCCTTTCGCGTTTCTGATCGCCGGCGATTGGTCCTATAATGCTGGCGGTTACATTGACCATGCAGGCAACAGCGACGGAGAGCTTGCACTAGCCGGACTATGCACCGGGGATCGCCTAAAGACTGTAGGCTTTAACTACTATCGCGCCGGTGCCAGCGCAGCCGCCCTCACGGTCACAGTTACGATCTATCATCTGCGTCCTGATTTTGGTGGGTCTAGCGCCGTCACCAAAACGTCGATCGGCTCTGCCACGGTCACTAACCCGAGCACCGTATGGAGCAGTGGCAACAGTATCAACGTCACCGACACCACACTTATCGATGGCGATACCCTGGTGGCGGAACTGGCGCAGACCGAAGATGGCGGTACTCCGGCGACCAAGATCAGGTTGTCACCGTTCGTACTGACTTTCGATCGCCCGGACCCGACCCCGTGACCGAGATCGGCGCAAAGAAAGCCAAGGCCAGGCGTGCGATGCGCATCGCGGCCGTTGCGGGCATGGTCCTGGGCCTGTCCTGTAAACTGCTCCCACCGGAGTACCACCCGCCATGCGAGGCGCTCTCGCAGGTGTTCTCATTGACCTGCGGAGGCTGAAATGAAACGCATTCTATCGTTCGCTACCCTGTTCGTTATCTTTCTGGCCGCGTTCGCCGGGACCGCATTCGCGGCCGGTGCCGTGGCCCCTGCCGACGGCTCGCTGCTGGACCTGGCCCGACCGATCTTCGATGCCGTGATGCACGGCCAGTACTGGATCGCCGCATCCCTGGCGCTCGTGATGCTCACCGCGCTCGCGCGCAAGTACGGCACCGGCAAGCTGCCATTCCTGGCGACCGGTGCAGGCGCTGCCATCCTGGTGCTGGTCGGCTCGTTCGGCGGTGCGCTGGCGACCGCACTGCTCGCGGGTAGCGCGATCTCTCTGGGGCTGGCGTTCACCGCGCTCAAGGTCGCGTTCGCGGCCGCGGGCGGGTTCTCCCTGGCCAAGTCACTGGTGGCCCCGCTGCTGCGCAAGATCCAGGCCAAGGCCCCGATCTGGGCACAGCCGATCTTCGGCATCCTGTTCTGGGCCTTTGAGCGCCCCGAGGCGCTGGCCACGGCTGAGGCTGCTGGTGCGGCCGCGGTCAAGGCAGCCCCTGCCAAGGGCGCTGCCGGTGTGCTCAAGAAGGCCCCAAAGGCTGTGAAGTAGCATGACGCTGCGTGGCGCGACCGCTGGGCTCGCGTTCGTGGCGGTGCTCTGCGCTGCCACCCGAGTCGCTGGCGAGCCCCTGGCGGCTCCTGATGCACCTAGCGGCCCTACGGTGCCAGAGACCGTGGACGAGTCGCTACAGCTCACGACCCCATCGATCATCCATACTGACGGCGGCGCTAACCTGCGCCTACCCCCTGGCTACTTCCTGACCACCCACGACTACGAGATCCTGGACGTGGAATTGCAGCGGCTACAGGACGAGGAGACCAGACTAACCGCCGAGAATGACTCGCTGCGTCAGTCTGCGGAACGTCCGGGGGCCGGACTTCGTACGATTGTGGTTGTAGTGGGAATAACTCTAGGACTGGGAATTGGACTGGGCGCGTGGGCGTTCTAGGCCCCGATGCCCACCAAATCACCGAAGCTCACGCCTAGCAAGGTCCCGGCACTCAAGCGCTGCTCGATCTGCAAAGTCAGTCTGGCGCTCGCGATGTTCACGCCCAAGCGGGGCAGCTACGGCGGGGTCACGTCCGCCTGCAAGTCATGCCGCGCCGACAGGGAGCGCGAGAACTATGAGCGGCTGGGGCGAGCGCAGGACGCCGCACTCGCGGCCGCTGCCAATGAGATCGCCGCGCGCGCAGCTCGGCTAGCGTCCGACACCGAGGCGCTCAAGCCCGAGGACTTCGACGTCACCGTCGCGAACGATGGCCGGCGCGATCCCAAGGCGAGCAAAGAGAAGCGCCAAGAATTCAGCAAGGCCATGGGCGAGCACGCCGCTAGTTTGCGGCGTGCTGCGATCGGTGCGAGCGAAGGCAAGGGCAGCGTCGCCGACCTGATGGATCCCGAGGCGGGCGGGTACATCGCCAAGGTTGCGGAGCAAGAACGCCGATTCCAGAACCGTCGGCTGGCGCGGTCTGTGTCCCTGGCGGCTGCCGGGGAAGCGCTGACGCTGCATGCGTTCAAGCAAGCCGCGGCCGAGTACCTGCGAGACAAGATCACGCCGACCGGATACGCGCGCAAGGCACCCGATCGCGCGATGAAGCGAAGCGCGGTGCTCCTGCTCAGCGATCTGCACATCGGCGCAGAATTATCGGCACTCGATAACCCAATGCCGTATCGCGCCATCGAAGAAGCGCGCCGGCTCGAGTTTGTCGTGCGCCAGCTCCTCGACTTCAAGCCGCAGTATCGCAACAACACCGAGGCGGTGGTGCTCCTGAACGGTGACGTGATCGAGGGCCTGCTCATGCACGACTTCCGCGACGGTGCGCCGCTCGTCGAGCAGCAATGCGCGTTCCTCAAGTACATGCAGAGTGCGCTCGGGCTCATCGCACAACAGTTTCCGTCGGTGCGCGTGATCTGCCAGCCCGGTAACCACGGCCGCAACAAGCTCCGGCATCCGGGGCGTGCGACGTCGTCCAAGTGGGACGGCGTCGAGTGGGGGCTGTACTGGTCGCTGAAGGAGATGTGCTCGGGGCTGCGGAACACGACCTGGGATCTGGGCTTTCGCGCGGTGTCGATCGTCGACTTGCACGGATCCAAGCTCGGGCTGACACACGGTGACACCGAGGTGAAATTTGTGCACCCGGACAAATCCGATCAGAACGCGCGCATCATGGACCGCGTCAACTCGACGCATATCTACGGTGTCGAGTTTGCGGCATGGGCGATCGGCCACTACCACAGCCCGCGCTACCTGCCGCGGAATCCGTCGCTTGTGTGCAACGGGGCGCTGATTCCTCCGAACGGGTACGCGCGCGGCGAGGGCTACATCTCGGACCCTTGCGGGCAGTTTTTGTGGGAGGCATGTGAGGGGTTCCCCGTCGGTGATCTGCGTTTTATCGGCGTCGGTCGCGCGCAAGACATCGACGAGGCGCTTGGCACATTGATCAAGCCGTTCCGGTTCGGAAGCGGTGACCTGTGAAGGATATGAAAGAGGCTTTGGGCTCTGGTCGCAAGCCGGACCTGACGAACATCCGCACGCCGCTGATGGTCTACGGATCGCGAGCTTGCGAGTACGGCTCCGTCAAATATGAACGGGCCAACTTTCTAAGGGCGACGGGTGACGGCCCGCACTCGGAACCTACGCCTGATGATCTCCATCGCCTGCGCACGTACCTGCGCGCGGTGATGTCGCATACGATGGCGACGCTCGACGCGATCGAGCGCCACCAGGCGAACGATCCCAAGCTAGCCGATGTTGCGGGCATGAAGCGCGCCGCGTTCGCCGAGGACACCGATCCCGATACGAGCGGCAAGGTGGGACCGAGCTACCTGCCCCATCTATGCGGTGCGGTTGCATCGCTCAACATGGGGATCGCGCAAGCCGTCGACTGCGGCCTCTTGCCCGCCGATCCCGGGCAGCCGTGGGTTGAACGCCGCCGGACATGCCAGGACTGCCGGCTCCTGGGCGAATGCGTGTGCTCGTACAAGGCCGAGATGCAAGCAAAGCAAGCCGCGATCTGGTCCGAGGTACTCGAAAGGGAGCTGCCATGAGCCTGCTCAAGCGACTAGTTGCGTGGATCCGTACGCTGTTCGCGAACCGCGAACTGGCCAAGGCGATCAACGCTGGTGTCCCTGGCGAAATCGAACCCGTCCGCATCCGCGAAACCGCGACGACTCAGGACGTGCTACCGCCGCCGGTTGTCAAACCGGAACCCAAGCCGGTGCCAGCACCCGAGCCGCTCAAGCCGATCGCTGCCTTTCTAGGCGGCTGGTGGCATCGCGCGCTCATGCGCCCGGCGCATCCGGGGCGCGTTGGGCCGGCGATCAAACCGTGGTCGATCGTCGTGCATACCACCGACACTTTGCCCGGCACGTTTGCCGGCATCATCCGCCGGGTCACGACCGAGCGCGGCGAGGGTAACGGCGCGCACTTCTGGATCGATCGCGATGGCATCGTCTATCAGACCGTCTCGATCTACCGCAACGGTGCGCACGCCGGCGGTGCCAAGGGCCACGGTTGGTATGTCGTCGGCGGGAAGTACAGCCACCCCAACAGTGTTGCCATCGGGATCGAGGTGCACGCCGCTGGCGGTGTCAAGCGCAAAGACGGCGCGTGGTGGTACGAGTCGTCAGGCGGCAAGTTGACCAGGGTACCCGATGCCGACGTCACTCCCGATCCCGGTCACAAGGATCGCGGCTGGCACGGACCGACCGCGGCGCAGTTTGCATCGCTCCGGGATCTCGTCGCCGATCTTGACGCGGTGCTCCCCAAGCCGCCGGTGCCGTGCGAGATCTCCCCCAACGGTGAGGTGCCCGCATGGGGGCGATCTCCGTCGGTGCGCGTGGTCGGCCATGTGACGCTAGATCCGGCGCGCAAGAGCGATCCCGGTGTGCCCGGCATGGACTGGGTCCGCGCTTTTCTTGCATCGAAAACTTGACGAGCACATGTGTGGTCCCGTAGAACCTGCACCCACAATGTACTCAAAAATCGCTGCCCACCTACCCCGCTACCTCCAGCCTGCGCCCGTCGCGACCACCCCATGTGGTTGCTGTGCGGTGTTTGCGGCTGAGGTGATGGTCCCGGCAGGTCTCGAGCTGGAAGGCGTCGAGCACCTGTGCTGGCTATGCGCCCACTACGTGACCGAGCACGGCGCCAAGCCCGAGACCGCTGGGCTCCTGACTTGCTCGTGCCCGCGCGAGGAGATCTACCCCGATGATGTCCTGATGCGCCTGGGGCCGCCGAACGGCCCGCGCATTTGCGCCTAGCTTCGTCGTTTGTGGGGTACGCTAGCGGTTTCGGGCGGGCGGTTGCGGTTGTTGCAGGGCAGGCATAGCGCACGTAGGCGCACGCCGGCCTTGTGCTCACGCCAGTAGCGCCCGACGCGCGCCCACCGATTGACCGTGTGCAGGGACCACGTCCGGCCGTCCGCATGGTCAACATGCAGGTCGCCGGGATCGTGGAACCGCTTGCGGCAGATCGCACACTGGGCATCCGGTGCTAGCTCATGGACTAGCTCGATGCGTCGCTGGACGGCTCGCGCGGCCTTGGCCACGTTCTGTTCGCGCGATGTCACTCAAGGAACCAGATCGCGATCCTGATACCGCTAGCAGCGATGATCAAGAGCAAGAGCGCGCGCTCGAGTAGATCCCACAGCCAGGTCACCGCGGGTCCTCTTCGTCCCACACCGCCGAAGTGCCGACGATTCGTCGGCTAAGCTCGACGAAGTACCGGACGCCGCACGGGCAGTGCGCCGGTGAATGCCTGTTCACGTCCATCAACGCGTCCGCCGGCGCATCCGCGAGCGTGTACGACTCGAGCGAGCACGGCCCGGACTTCGTCTGGAATTCCTGCTCGATGCCGCAGACGGGGCACGGCACGATCACCGAATCGTACATACCCATCAGCCGACGGCCCCGGCGAACACGCGCTTGGGTACCAGGCGATCAAGCGCCCAAAGCCCGATGCCGACGCTATCGATCACGTCGTGCTGGGTCGGCACCAGGATCGACTCCTCGTCGGTGAGCTTGCCCAAGATGAAGATCGCGCGGGGGCTGGTACCGGCGGTGCTTGCCTTCGTGCTCTTGGGAAGCTGCCCGATCCACTCGGCGGGGGTAGGGGTCACGACCTCGAGTGTGATGTTACGCTGCGCGACCGCGACCGCAAGCGCCCCGGCTACGGCCATGCCCACGCCGGCCAGGCCGATCAGGTCGTTGGGACTACCCTTCGACCGGGCGGCCTTGTAGACCTGGGGCCATTCCAGGGCCAGCGTCCGCGGTTCGGCATGGCACCCGATCGCCCAGCTCAGGATCTCCTGGGCCATGCGCAGGCATCGCGCGCCGATCGGACGGTTGCCTACGGGCATGCGGATCCGGTGTGCGGCGATGAGTACGCCGCCGCGGTAGAGCGCCGCGCCCACCGATGTAAGCGACGGATCGATCGCTAGCAGGTCGCCCGTGGTACGATCGTTGCGCTGCTCGATGTGCCCGTCGAGCGTTGTCGGTTCGATGTGCGGCTTCGACTTGATCCGCACGATGCGTTTTGACTTGGGCTTCACTTGCGCTCCGCTACCGGCAGCACCACCGGTTCGGCCGCGATGAGCGCCTCGCTGATGCGCTGGACGCAGAACACCGCACGGTCGGCCGCGTTGGTGTTTGAGTCGCCGGCGCGCAGTAGCTCCTTGGCTAGCTCGACGGCCAGCTTGATTTTATCGTCGGTTTTCATGGTGCCGCGTCCTTGTCTACATACGCTTGAATGAGTGTGGCGACCGCGCTATGCGGTTCGTGCGTCTCGAGCCGGTCCCAGTACAGCGCCCCTAGCGCGTCCTCGCGTTGCTCCTCGATGACGTAGCCGACATCGCGGTTAGCACCGTTGAGGTAGCGCACGAGGCGATAGCGCCGGTGACCGTACTGCTTGGTCTTGAATTCGAGTACGAGCTTGCCCACGACGGATCCTGATAGGCTCACGGGTTCAATGCACCGTCGCGCCGAACTGATTACCCCAGATGCGCAGGGCCTCGGTCACGTCGCACTTGAACCAGAACACATACGTGACCTCGCCCATTGCATCCGCCGTGCGTTCGGTGTGGCTGTACTGGTGGCGCGTAGGCATCGCGCCGCGGGTGCGAGGCAGGAGCGCGAACTTAGTTTCGGGCTCGGGCAGGTGCATGTCGGATCCTCGGATTTCTACGATCATTGGTTCAGCTCGGGATCTGTAGCTTGGATGCGTTCAATGATGGCGCGCGCGGTGTCGACGGCCGCGTCAGCAACCACGGCCAACGTGCCGGGGGATAGGTTCTCGTACCCGATGATGATCCCGCCGGCGATACTGCCCGCCATCTGCGCTAGCAGCGTGTGCGGTGCGGCAAGTCGGGGCGGGTTCTCGTAGGCGTTCAGCACGGCCAGGATCACGCCGACTTGTCGAACGGTATCGGTCGCGCCCTTGGCTGCGGCGCGTCTGCCGCCATGTACGCAGTCCTCCCTGAGCTTCTCGAGATCCTCGACCGTGGGCTGGATCGGCTTCATCGGAAATCGTCCGGGTTAGAATCCTCGCCGGTTGCCGTATCCCAGGCCACGGCTTCGATGATGCACAGGTCGAAGTACCCCGCTAGGTTAGCGCCCAAGCCCCGCCAGATCAGCGTGTCACGCGCGAGGGCCTCGGCTAGCACTAGCTCATCCGCACATGCTCGGATGTAGCGCAGATATTGCTGATCCGTGCGGTTATGCTTGGCTGGCTTCGTCATTCACTTCCCGATCCTTTCAAACGCCGTCGCGTGGCATAGAGTGCCAGCCGCGCACACAGCGGTAGTTGCCGAACGTGCCGCCGGCCTTACAAATCCACTCGTAGCCGTCCCAGCTGCACTGCTGGGTCGTGACCGCGTCACCGTCGTACACTGTTGCGAAGCATTCGCCTTCCGCGATCGGCTTCGGTGGCACACAGCCGATCGTCGTCGACAGCATCACAGTCATGAGCGCGGACCCGATCATGGCTTTGCCATGGCATTGGTAAGGCGCACGGCTTCCTTGCAGTTGCCGCAGTCGCGGGCCTGTAGCTCCTTGAGCTGATCGGTGTCGGTGCGTGATGCGCGCGCTTCCTGGCGAGCGCGCGCGGCCTCGCGCCGGCGCTGCTTGCGGTAGGGCAGGTCCGCTTGACCCTTCACTTGGCCGCCGCCGCGCGCACAGCCGCGTCTTTGCTTTCCAAGAGGCGGCGCAAGCACACCGTGCGCTCCGGGTTTCGGGGCAGCATCGTGAGCACATCGGCCAGTCTGGCGAACGGCTCTGACACCATCTGAAGGTACGGTGGCAGGTGCGCGAACGCGAAGAACTGCATGATGTGCTCGGGCTGTGCCTCGGGTGGTCGCGTCGACTCGAGCGCGGTCTCTGGTACGTTCATGCTGCCTCTAACGGGTCAGAGCTAGCTGGTATTCCCAGCGCATGCTTGATACGGCCTTCAAGGATCGGGAGGTACTCGTCCGTCAGCTCAACGCCGATGAAGTCCATGCCTTCCGCCAAAGCTGCCACTCCGGTGGTCCCGCTGCCAGCAAAAAGATCAAGGCATGTGCCACCGGCAGGGGTGATGAGACGGATCAGATAGCTCATCAATGCAACACTTTTCTTCGTAGGATGAATGTTTGCGCGACCGCCTGTGCGGCCGGCGCCGGCGCGGGGGTTGTTCACCCCGGCGCTGCCGTCCTCGCGCCCGGTCGCCTCACCGCCTGAGTGCTTGGGCAAGTGATCAAGACCGGCCTCGGTCTCGGCCTTGGAAGGCTTAGGGCAGTAGAACATCCGCGACGCACCGCCGCCGTCGTCTGACGGGTTGGTGGTCGTACGGTCGGCGGTCTTGAACGTGCCGATCGAGTCGCTCGCCTTGTGCAGATGCTTGCTGCCGCGCTTGGGCTTTGTGATCGGGCCTTGTGCGTCCAGCAGAGCGCCAGCACCTTCGTCCAGCACCAGGTGCGATGGCCAGCGGCCCAGGCTGCGAGCACCGAGCGTCTCCGCAGCCTGGGCCGCTTGCATCGCTTCGACGTCCGAGGTAGCGCCGGGTTGTACCGCATCATGATGTGTACGGTTCGCCGGGTTGCTCTTAGGCGTGTGATGCACCTCGCCCGCGCTAGCGATCCGGCACGCGTCGATGTTGAGCACGCCGGTGCCGTACTTTGCGAAGTTGGCCGCGACCGTGCCCTCGATCGGCTTTCGCACCAGCCACCAGTCCTCGATCGACGGCTTGAGCGCCGTACCCGTGCCATCCGGGATCTCTGCCGATGCGGACGTGAGGCTTTTAGGGAAGCCGTTCAAGAACGCATGTGCGATGCGGTCTCTGACCTCGAAACCTGCGTCCTCGAGCGCGCGCTGCGTCCAGCCCGAGGTTCTCGGCAGTGCCCACACCAGGCCATAGCCCCCGGGCTTGAGCACCGTCAGAGCACCCTTCATGATCCCGGCGAGCCAGGCGATCCAGTGGTCGCGGCCGCCCTTGTCGGAATCCCACTCGCGCCCCATGAAGCCGATAGCACTGGGCGGGTCGGTCACGATCGAATCGACGCTGTTTGGCTCGAGTACGTCGGTGATGTGCTCCGCGTCGCCGTGCAAGATCACGGCCCGATCGTGTTGGTACAGTACGCGCATGGTCACCCTAAACGGTCAGACAGGGGCTTTCATTCCGCACTTCAAGCACTTGCTCACGCCGAACGAATACACTACCAGGTCATGTGGCGGGCACGGATCGAACCACCCGTCAAGATCAAAGCCGTCGACGCCGTGCTTGTCCGTCGTCTCGGCCTCGACGTACTCTGGTACCGAATCGCATCCCAGATTGCAAGTGTAGAAATTGCCTACGACCGCGGTGCCAGGGTGGCCACACGGGGCCTGACCCTGCTTGCCATTCCCTGACGGCTTTGTGGACGCACCGGCCGGAGCTTTCCAAATGCGACCACAATGCTGACAGGACGTCAGAGGAGGCGATCCCGCGGTTCGCCAGTCGTGGGTGCAGACCTTCGGGATCACGGAATGGTCGGATCTTCCTGGTTCGCGAACACCAGCAGCTCAGCGGCCAGGGCTCGCAGCTGCTCGGCCGTAAACCTGTCATCGACTCTGACCGTGACCCTTCGATCGGTACACTCGTCTGACCACGGCGCTTGGATGTGCCAGCGCATGCCGTTGAGCAGGTAGGTCACGACGCCGCGCTGCCCTTCAGCAGTCCATACAGCGCCAGGGCGATATAGTACGCCTCCATGACTTCCTCATACGTCGCCATGCCGCCCTTGTACGCAACCTGGATGCGCTCATACTCCGCGAGCGCGAGCGCGTACCCGTGATCAGCCGCGCGCTGGGCCGGTGTCATGCCGCGATCGCTCCGTCCGGTGTCCAGACCATCAAGCGCCCGTTGCTATCTCTGACGCACTTCGCCCCCTTGTAGAGCCTGGCCATCAACGTAGGTTCAGCATGGCAGGCGGGCGCGAGATCCGGGCAGACCTCGGCCAGCGCCGTCTCCATCACCGTCGACAAGCGATCGCACGCCTCCGGCGCGATGCTGCGGGGATGCTCGGCGACCAGCTCATCATGTTGGAGCACGATCACGCGACTGCCGCGCAATGCGGTGTTGCCGGTGTAGCATTCCTTACTGGCGCGAATCAGCGCCAGCTTGGCCGCGCGCGCGAGCAAGGCTTGGAAGTATCCGTTGGCTGCGCTGTTGAAATTGACCCCGCCTCTAACGCGCTTGTCAACGTGCTGGGTGACATAGCCCAGCTCCTCGACCTGATGGGTGACGAAGTCGAAGTAGGGTTTGTTCTCTGGATAGGTCCGGTACCAGTGGCTGCGCAGCGTCGCCGCGCATTCGATGCACTCGAGGCACGTCGGCGGGCCGGGGCGCTTCTTGTACTCGGTGACCTTGACACGCCCGCACGCCGGTGCGTTGTTCATGAGGATGCAGAACCGCAGGCCCTTGTACCGCGTGCCATCGGCCGCGACGGTGTCCGGGCCTTGCTTGCGTTGCTGCAAGACCATTTTCCATTCACCCATGCCGCCCGGGAAGCCGAAGTTACCCGGCTTGGCGGCTTGGCGCGCGTTGCCTGCGTCCTTGTCACCGGCATCGATCTTCAGATTGAACGAATCGTAGTCCTGACCTGTCATCGTCGCGCCTAGTAGGTTGTGCGGCTTCTTGCCGGCCAGGAGCGCGTCAGCGAGCTTCGACCAGCCGACGATCCACATGCACGATTGCGCATGCGTGACCAGCTCGCCGCCTTCGAAGTCGCACGAGCCCAGCAGGTAGCCAGGGCGCGATCGGATACAGTCGCGCACACCGACGAGCCCGGTACCCTTGAGCGCATTGCTCAAGCGCGCCGAGACTTGGCGCGGCATGAGCATGACCGCGCCGTCGTACGAGACGCGCGAAGTGTCAAGCATGGGGTTGGGTCGTAGCGTCAGTGCTGGCATGTCAGCCCTCATCCTCGTCGGATTCGTCGTCGGCCTCTACGCCCTCGGGCACGTAGCCATTCCTGAGAAATGGGATGAACACGCTTGAGATCTTCTGATCCTCGAGGAACACCGCGAAGTCCATCAGCAGCTCATCGCCGCTCTCGGTCAGGGTATCCCTACCCTTGCTCACGCCAGGGTACGCCTCGGGGTTCTTGGGGACCGTGCGCGGCACGATCTCGGTGAGCGTCAGTCCGGTGCCGTCGCACGGTACACACTTCACGGCGGGCACCTTCGTGAACCCGCCACGCTTGAGCGGCTTGCCCTGCTTGGCACTCTCGACCTTGCCCACGCCGGTGCAGATCGTGCAGGTGACGTTAGCGCCGTACGCGAGCGCGACCATGCGCTTGATCAGCGCGGTGTCTTGTGACCGCCTGCCATCGGGCTTGAGCTTGGCGCGCAGGATCCCGGCCTCGATAAACGGCTTGATGTCGTCGTCATAGGTCGCATTGACCGCGGCCTCGAGTATGTTGACCGCGTCCTGGTCGACGTCGAAACCCCACGCCGCTCCGAGGTGCAGCGCCCAATGCGCGTAGCACTGGAACGACACATCGTGCAGGTTGTGGTTGGCCCGGCGCGCGGTGCACGGCGGTGTGACGCCCATGCCCAGCACGACGCCACAATCAAGGCATGCGGTGCCCTCGCTGCCAGGTCCGCCGGATGGCCAGCGATGCTCTCGACCGCTTGCAGGAATCGCGCCGATCTGTGCCAGGCACGCCTCGAGCGTATTGACCGCGTCGTCGACCGGGTAGATCTTCGCGTCGTCGGGCCAGTCGGAGATCGGGATATCCTCGAGCAGCGCGTACGATTTGCGCCAACGGTCATTGACTTTTGCGTTATTGCGGCCCAGCACCAGGCGCACGACCGTCTCGAGGGAGTACCGCGAGGTGCGCTTGCCCGTGTTCGGGTCGCGCATGGTGCCGCCGGTGTTGGTATCGAACCCGAGCCGGCCCAGCGCGATCGCGTGCTCGGTCTCGGCGATCTGCACGTCGAACACGCGGCCGTTCATCGGGTCATCGCCGCCGTAGGCTTCGAAGATCGCCGGCATCAGATCGATGCCCAGCTTGGCCGCCGCGACCGCTGCGACGAGCATGTCAAACGGCGCATTGGCCGCTACCAGGATCCGGCCTTCGATGATGGCCTGGAACGCGGCTAACGCGTTGGGCTTGTCGAGTAGCTCACCTGCGATGCGATCCTGATCGACCATGGCGATCGAACCGCAGACCAGCGGCGGTGCCAGCAGCCCCGGGGCGATCAAGTGCGTCTCGCAGTCGTACGCAACGCCCAGCGTAGGGATCGCGGCTAGGTGCTCGGGCTTCATTTGGGCTCGGCTGGTTTGATGTCAGATTCGACATCACTATCAGGTGCCGGATAGGTGCCCTCGGGATCGATCTTGCGCGCGATGCGATTGCCGATGCCCTCGCCGATCCTGCCACCGGCAGAGTCGAGCAGTGTCTTGCCAAGTGACTCGGCGACGAATCGGATCGCTTTGCGCACAAGGCTCACTCGCGACGTTCCCAGCCTCGGATGTGCTCGCTCTCGACCGTGTCACGCATCGGCTCGCGCTCCTCGAGCGCATCGGTGAACGCGCGCGGCTTGGGCATTACCACCTTGGGTGCCTTACCTCCGCGCTCCTCGGGAAATGCGGACGCAAGCGCACGCATCACCAGGCGCCACATGGGCAAGCGCTCACGCTGATAATCCTCGACCCGGCCCTCGCGAGTAGCTTGCGGTCCGCCATTGACGACCGGGTGCGGGATCGCGGCCTTGCCCTTGCGACAGATCGCCACATTGTAGTTGCCGCGGTCCGTGGTGCCGGTGCCATCGTTGGCGACGTACGCACGTCCCAGCTCATAACTCTGCTCTTTGTCACCGTCGGGCCAGTAGTCAACTCGAATTACGATCATCGTCGGTCCTTGGTTACGAGCCAGAACACCCAGACCAGCAACGCTAGTCCGGCTATCGTCAGAATCAGGTCGGCCCTACTTAGGGGCGTGCTCATCGTCGCGCTTGCCCAGCCACTCTGACGCTGCCGTGAATGGCGGGACCACGACGGCCACGACTATCAGGGTAGCTACAATGACCAGGAGCAAGGCGCATGGAATCCAAAAGGGCGATAGCACCCAGAACCACGACCAGTCAACGTTGTTCGTCAGCTTCAGCGTGATGAAGATGGCGAGCAGGATGGTGGTGATCGGCGTTCCGGTCTCGGATGCCTTGCTCACGGCCGGATGCCTTTCTCGTGCTCTGGGAACAAGTCGCAGAACATGTCAAGGAAGATCTCCTCGGCGTAGCGCGGCGGCCAACCGTCAATGTAGACCTCGAGCGGCTCGATCCCTGCCGTCCAGTTGTCGACCGGTGGCCCGAGCAGCGCACGTGCCTCATTCGCCAGTATGCGGTGATCGAGCGCCGCGACCGCGGCCCGTGAGATGTCCGTCGATGCCACTCCGAACTTGGCGAAGATCAGCGCCTCGACCTTGGCCTCGGCCTCGCGGAAGAACGCAAACTCGGGCAACACCTTGAGCGGCCGCGGCACGTCACCTAGCAGGTACTCGGCCGCGTCGTGCAAGAGCGCCTCACGGCGGTAGCCTTCAGGCGCGGCTACGGCCAGCAGCACGGAATGCTCCGCGACCGAGTACATGTGCTTTGCATGGCCGTTGTACCGGCAGAGCAGCGATAGGCTGTGCGCGATATCGCGAATGTCGATGTCCTCGAGCCTGAGATCGAGCGGATACACCTTCCTAGTCGTGAAGGTTTGAAGGAACGCGCCGCGACGGTGGCCGCTCGCGCTATGCTCGGTGGTGTTCATCTAGCCACCAACCGGCTGCGGCTCGGTGCCCGTTTCCGGGGCGTTGTCGCTGTTGCCGCGATCGGGCTGGACCTCGCCAGGGATCGGGATGTGGTACGCGTGCCGGGGCGGGGTATGGCGAGCGCCACCCAGGTTCGGCCGGTGCCGCAACGTGACCCAGCGCTTGCGCCAGATGCCGTCAGCGCAGAGCTTGAACATCTCGCGCTTGAACCGCGGCCGGGGCATGGGCGGCTTGATCATGCGCTTGACCAGGTCGCCGGCATCGTTCAGGAGCAGCCCAAACTTGGCACGCTCCTTGCGTCGGTCCTCGGTCCAGTCGTACCACCGTTCCATGAAACGCGTCAGGACGGGCTCAGGCGCGTCTGGATTGGCGACCGCGGCCGGCTTAGGTGACGGTGCTTTGGACGCTTCCTGGGCTGCCAGGCGAGCAGCCTGACGCCGTTGGGTATGCTTGGCCAGCGGTGCCCGTGTCGGTCGGGCTGCTACGTGCTTTGGGTTCATGACGGTATCCATTCGCGCCCCTAACCAGGTATCGCACCCGATCACCGTACCCGCACCGACTAGGGCGCATCGACGATGGCACTTGCAGGGGCAGTTTCCCCGGCCTCTCGGCCGGAGGTATCTAGTGCCCGGACCGCTCAGCCCAGCCGATGTGGCTAGGATTCGTGGGCTGGGGCATCTCGAGGGTCGCGATCTGTGTCGGTTGTCCGATCAGGGTTCGTTCGTAGACGAGTGTGGCCACGCCGTTGTCAGGGTTCCAGTCTTGCTCGATCAGGTCCCAGCCGTCGACGCCGTGATAGGGCGAGTACAGATCGCGACCGATGTTCATCGGACCCCGAGCAGCGCAGCCAGACCGCCGTTGGCGGGCGCGGACGGTGCAGCGAACTGCGGCGCCGGTGCCTGCGCAGGAGCGCCGAAGCTTGCAGGCGCCGCGACCGGTGCCGGTGCGGCCGGCGTCGGGTTCTGGGCCTGCTGGTCGACGATGCTGCGCTGACCCTTGATCTGCTCCGCGGTCTGGGGGATGTGCTCCCAGTTGCGGTGCGTGAACGCCTTCGCAGTAGCCGTCGCCGGCTTCTCGTTGGCGTTGCACTTGATCAAGATGCCCTTGGCGGGCTGTGCATCCTCGTTCGCGAGCAGCTCACCGATGTAGCCCGACGCGGTTGGCGCGTCGACACCGAAGAGCTTCTGTGCGAAGTCGCAGGCGCGATCCACTTCCTGGTTCGAACCAGGAAACTTCTGCGGCTTGCCGGGGTACCAGGCTTCGAACACCAGCGAGCCGGGCTTGATCGTGGTCGACTGCATGACGAGCAGGGTGCAGCCAAGCCCGTCGCCGTACTTGGTCGATTTCGTGGTTGCGTACTTGACAACGGCCAGGACGTGATCGCCAGCGGTAATGAAGGGGATGCGATTCGAGACGGGCTGTGCGTTGGCGAGCTGAGCAAGGAGTGACTGGTAGTTCTGCATTCGAGATGTCGCTTTCTTTTCTGGGTATTGGTCTGAGACTGACGATGTGTCAGTGTCGTGCACCGCGCGGGAATCGAACCCACATGACTACCGGCCAGGCTGGTGCGTGGTTGCTTGACTATGGAACGGACATGGTTGCCGGTGTATTCCCTTGTCTGACACTTTCGTCAGCGCAGGAGCTTTTGCGGCGACCCCAGAGTGCGCTGGACATATGCGGCGCGGCGCATAGCTTGCTGAATCGCGGCTTCAAGCTCCGGGGTGTGTGCGTAGTAGAATGCTGAAACTTCAGGGGACGCTTGACCCTGACGGTGCAGACGACCGAGCGCCTGTTCTGCCACGGTTGCGCTTGATGGCGGGCTCGTAAACAGCTGGGTCGCGAACTTGTATTGCAGGCCATCGCGACCAGTACCGTGCGACTGGATCGAGCAAATGATGCTGGTCTCGCCGGTGGCGCGGGCGATAAATTTGCCGGCGTCGGGGCCGCCGCCATGCAGCGGCAGGCCCGAGATCTCGGCGATCCAGCGGCCCAGCTCGGCCTGAGCATACCAAACGATCCCGGTGTTCTCATGCGCCCATCTCGATGCGTCCCGCGCCAGGTAGTCATCCAGTCTGACGGCCTCGGTTTGATAGGTTACCGTGTTCCGCGTGTCTCGCCAGCGCGGCCAGTGCTCCGCATCCCAGGTCGGTAGGTTGCGGTCCTCGTCGATCACCTCTTCCATGATCTCCTCGCCGTCGTCGTCTAGCTCGCCGGTAGGGACCTCGCGCACGCCAGGCTCATAGCCGTCCCAGTGACGCATCGCCGCACGGGTGCAGAGCAACGGCGAATCCATGTGCACCTCGCGGCTGCGCAGCTTCTGACGTAGTTCCTTGCGCCAGAGCTTGCGTGCCTCGAGCCAGTTTAGGATCGTGCCAACTTTCTGAGGCTCGCCTTTGATCAGCGGAAACTTCCAGCGGTAGTAGAAACCGCAGGCCAGCTCACGCGCGCAGCGGCTCATCGACAGCGCATCGATCAGCTCCTCACCATCGGGCCGCTGCCAGGTCGCGCGCAGGTTGTTGAGCGCATCTTCGATCACTGGCGGTAGCGGCGGGGCAACGCGCTCATCGATCACCAGGCTGCTCTCGACCGATGACCCGTGCGTCGCGACAACGCCCATGGTCTCGGTCAGCCGGCGCTTGTAGCCGTCACGTACGTGCTCGCCAGGCGTGCACCACTCGAGCAGCGCGCCGGGCGGGGCCGGGGTATCGCTCGCGTCGATCGCGCGCGCCCACTCCTCGGTGACGTCCAGACTCGTCGGCAGTGGCGATCCGTCGCGCAACGCCAGCAGGGATAGGTGCCAGTAGTCCTTCAGACTACTATCGGTGATGCTTCCCGACATGGCGCAGAACCGCATGGTGGGATCGTCGCGGAAGGCCCGGACGATGCGCCCACCCGTCGCAGAGCCTACATTGCGAATCTTGTGGGCCTCGTCGGCGATGATCAGATCCGGTGCCAGTCGCGGGATCCAATCCGTCGACTTGGCCAACTGTAGGATTGAGTAAGGGAGTACATGTAACGTCGGTGCACCGGGCACCTCGCGCACGAAGTCGATCGAGCCGTGAGTCACCAGGGTTGGCACGCGAAAGTGCTCGGCCACTAGCTCATGCTCATCGATCAGCTGATGCACCAGTGTAGGTGGAATCAACAGCAGCGCCGTCTTGCAGTCGGGCATCGCGAGCGGTGCCAGGATGCTGATCCCTGTCTTGCCCGCGCCCACTTGGACGGCTCCGAGAAACCCGCTGACGATGCCCAGCTCGTACAGTGCCCACGCTTGCGGCAGGTTCAGCCGTTCGAAGCATTTGCGCGGCCGCTGTCCTCGAGCGGCCACGATCTCGGCGCAGCGACAGCGACGCGTACCGCGACCGTAGCGCGCCGTCATCGCCTCGATCAGCGCCGACGCGCGCAGGTTCGTGTCGTCGGGCTGTGGGCGTCGCGGTAGATCAAGCACGCGGCGCAGGTCCGCCGACATCTCGATCGGAGGCTTCTGCGTCCAGCTATCATCCGGTCGCGCACTCTGACAGGCAGCCGGTGAGTACCCTGGATTGGCTAGCAGCTTTGTGGGATCGATCGGCACGGCTTGCAATCAGGTACCCTTGTGCCCGTCGTCGCCCAGCGTCACCTTGAATTGGGTACGGCTTGCGACGTGATAGACGACGATCCCTTCGGGGTTCATGAACGGCAGGACCTTGGAACCGGTGGTGCGCAGCGTCTCGAGCGCGGCCGCAACCGCGGTATCAGTGAAGTCACCCTGGTACAGCAGTGGCACCAGACTGACGCACGACGGCAGGACCGCATCGGGTGCCGTCCAGCGCAAAACGTCGAACAACGCGAAGCGCTTCTCGATCATACCATAGTTGCGCTGGATACCAGCGCCGAACCACTCACCGAAGTGACGACCCGGCCCGAGCTTGCGCAGCTCGGCTTCATGCTCGTACGCCCAGCGCGCGAAGCCGTAGTTGTCGGCCTCGGGGGTGATCCACCGATTGCGGCTGCCGACCAGCATCGGTGCGTCGGGTTCCGGGAAGCAGATCTGCCCATTCGAACCGTCGATCTTTTCGGTGATCACACAGCCCCGGCGCAGGCGCGGGATCTTGCGGTACTCCTGAAATTCAGGGACGGGTGGGGTAGGATCGCTCACTTGCGCCTCAACTTCTTCGACGGGCTGACCGTCGCATTTTCGCCAGGGACCCGTGCCCAGTGCTCGGCCGCCGATAGCGTCGTCGGCTGCGGGCTACGATTCACGGCCGCGCGATATAGCACAAGCGATAGCTCATGCCTAGCGATCGCGGGATCAACATTGTCGCGGATGAGCTTGCGCTCGATGACCGCGATCGCGGTCTCGAGATCGGCCGCGAGCTTGATGCTCGTGGCTTGGTCCATCGGGCTAGGTAGGTTGTCCATGGTCCTCAGATTGGATAGATAGGCCCGGAGCACCACTCTTTGGGTTGGGCCGGATGACGATGTGCGATTGGGTACCAGCGACGGCTCGACTTGTCGGGTTCGTGCTGCTTACCGGGTACGATCGGCACTAGCTCGCCGCACCCCTTGCAGTAACCAGACACCATTATAGCTCGTCCGCGTACTCGCTGACGAACCGGTAGCCCTCGCGCGGCTTGGGCTGCATCTCGGCTAGCGCAGCGTTGAACGCTTCGACCAGCGTCGTCACCATCGCCCATTCGGGCATCGTCAGGCGCGAGCCGCTGACGGCCCCGATGCGTGCATTGATCTGGTCGAACACGTTTTGAACGTCTACCGCCACGGTATCTCTCCGGTTACAGATTTCGGTTCGTCGCGCTCGGGAACGCGTGCCCACCACGGTTCATTCCGGGCGTTACGTGCAGCGACCCATAGCCGGCGCTTGTCACCGGACAGCGCCTCATCGACTACTTGGTTGCGTTTGACCTCGGCTGGCGTCGGCTCCCAGTTAGGCGGCTGCCACACGCATCACCAGATCTTGATCTCGGGCAGGACCCAACCCTCGCGGATCATGACCTCGGCCTCGAGCCACGCGTCCTGGAACGACGACGGCCGTCTGACGGCGAAGTATGCGTCACATGCCAGATCTAGCGCGAGACCATCGCGGCTATAGTCATCCAGCGCATCGTACACGGTTTCTTCTCCCAGGTTCGCGAACGAGCTACCGCGCATGTTGCAGATCTCGGCAGCTTCCTCGCGTTGTGCTTTGGTCACGACGCGACCCCGACGACATACAGCGTGCAGGCCGGGCGCAGGGCCTCGACCACGATCTCGATCGCCTCGTTGCCTCGAGAGTGTGCCACGTAGGTTCCCGATGCAGGGGGTTGTGCGCGAGCGAACGCGGCCAGTGCACCCTTCCATGCACCGAAGGACAGCTGATCGATCGACTTGGGAGCGCAGCGAATGTCAGCGACCAAGCCCTCGAGCTTGAAGTGTGCGACCATCGCGGCGCAGAGCTGATCCACGTACGGTGCCAGCGACTCGTACGGGCTCGTCTGCGGGATCGCATTGACGAAGATCGCCAGGCCGGGTTGTGCTTGCTGGATCGGCGCAGGCTCATGCTTGGCGACGATCGGCGCGGTCTGGACCGGATCGTACATGACCACGGTAGCAGGGATCGCGATTGACTGCGCAGGGGCTGGTGCTGGGGTGAGCGCGGCTTGCACCGCGGCGAATCCGGCAGACGTCGGTGGCGGGGAAGCTGCGTCCTTCTTGGGACGACCGCGGCCTCGCTTGGCCTCATGCGCAGCGACCGCTTCCGGCGAGCTGAAGCCAGGCACGGGCTCCGCAGCCAGTGCCGGGTTCGATGCCGGTGCATCGGGTGCGAGCAGCCCAGCCAGCGGCACGGGTGCCGGTGCCACGATCGGGGCCGGGATCGCCTTGGCGTATTCGACGACCTCGGCCGCCTTCGCGATCAGGTCGGCCGGGTCCTCGATGGTGCCCAGGACCGTCAGGCGACCGTTGCCGACCGCGATCGCGGCCTGGTCTGCCTTGGGGAACAGCAGCATGAAGCCCGCCAGGGCGCGGCCGGCGAGCGCAGGGAAGCCCAGGCCCGTGGCGTTGATCGCCGCGACCGCGCCAGGGAACCCGATCGGGTACGGTGGCGGGGCGGCCGGCGCAGGCTTCTGGGCTGCCTTGGCGGCCTGCTCATCGGCCAGGAGCGCGGCCACAGCACCGCCCAGGCCGAGATTCACGACCGGTGCGGTAGCGACCGCGGGCGTCGCCAAGAGCGCGCCTACGGACGTCTGTGCGGCCGTGGCCGGGTCAGCGGCCTTGACTTTGAGCTTGTCGATTAGACTCATCTGTGCTGGTTCCTTGGCTACGGGTTCGGTGAACTTGGCTAGCAGGCTGTTGGCGCCGCCGGTGCCGAAGATCTGGGTGAGTGTGGGCTGAGCTGCTTTTGAGGCTTGGCAGTATTCGCGGTGCGGGCAACCGCCGTAAGCGCCGCATGAGCTGGTGTTTGCACTGACAGCGTCCTCGTTGTCAAGCTTTGCGGTGTCGCGCAGAACACGCGCGACCCCTTCGACGTATTCCCAGCGCCGATCGATTTCCGGGCGGGGCAGCAGCAACGTCACCTTTTCGGCGGGCTGGCGCTTGCCCGTGACATAGTAGATATGGCTGAGTCTGACGTTTTGCAGCGTGGGCATGCGCGTCAGCGCCCACTTGGCATACGACAGCATCTGCACCGTGTGCCCGAGCGTATCCGCGGTCTTGGCGTAGTTGAGGCTGATCGTGCTCTTGTGGTCGCCCAGCTCGATCGTGTCGGGGGCCTCGTCGCGCAGGGTTCCCGAATTGTCGATCCACTGGCCTCGACCGTGCCCCCAGTCGATCATGCCGATCATCGGGATACCGCTGACGCGCAGGCTCGCGGTCTGCCATGGATCGTTCTGGACACCGTGCACGCCGCCGCCGATGTCGTGCTCGATCAGCAGGTCCGGGCCGGGCTCGGGGAGCAAGTGCTTGCCGCTCAGGGCCAGCGCACCCAGGACAGGCCCACCACCGCGTAGGTACGCCTCGAGCTGTGCGTGCATCTCCTCGCCGACGGCTTGGCTCTTGCGCTGGGGCTCTGCCTGCTTCTGTACGTACTTCCACCACCATCGGCGCAGGCAACCGCCCTCAGACTTCGGATCCGCGCTTGTGATCGCGGACGGCGACAGGTAGTTGACCACGCCGCCACTGACAGCATGCCCGTAGCGGATGCGAGCGGCCACCTAGGTGCTCTCGACCGAGCGGATGGCCGTGACCTTGCTTGTGATCGTGCCGGGGACCTCCATCGGGTCAGATTCGGTCTTGTCCCAGAGTAGGACCATCGCCTTGCCGACCTCGATCGCTACGCTATAGAACGTGCGGCCGCCGCTTGTGCGCTCGGTACCCTTGCCGACGATATGCTCGCAGGTGCGGGCCACGTCATCGACACGGTAGATGCTACCACTCTGTGTAGTCACATAGTGAATCATAGGGCCGGAACACTTACCACGGCCCATCTATTCAGCCAAGGTTAAAGCATCACGCGGCGCGGTCAGTCGCGCCCGACCATGATCAGCTCGTAGCTCGTGTCTGGCACCGTGTGGAGCTTGCGGGCGTCGGCCACCCGCATGAGCATGATCCGGGTCGCAAAGCCCGAGTCATCGGTCTCGCCGCCAAGCCACTGTGCACCCTCTTCGGGCGTACGCGAGCAGATTGGCTTGGCTGACCAGAATTCGACCACGTCCGCCAGGCCCTTCGCCGTCTCGTCGCGCGAGACCCAATAGCGCGCTGGTAGGTTGAGCTTCATTGGCTTCGCGCCCGTGTCGGGCCGCTTCGCGCCACTATGGACATTGATCCGAGCCACATTTATGCCGCTACCCGATCGCGATCGAGCCTCTCGTAGAGCGCCTGGACACCGGCCGTGAGCGTCTCGAGCGGCTCCTCGAGATGATAGGCTACCTGGACACCGCCCGAGATCAGCAGCCCGGCCATGATGGTCGGGTCGACACCACGATCGTGCCAAGCACGAACGAGTGAGCCGATGTCCTCGGCGCAGATCTCGACGTCGGGATCATCGTCGTCAGTGGTATCCAAGATCTCGGTCATCCGTCCTCGTCGCCCCATGCCGCCATGAGCGCGTTGACGAGCGCCTGACGCTTGAAGCCTACGCCGCGGGCCATGATGATCGCGCCGGCGATCATACTCGAGATCGCCGTCGACGCACGCACGTCTCCGCGCTCGCACCACTCCTTGATTAGCGCGTCGATCTCGGTGCCGCACTTTTCGCCGGGCGTCTTGTCGATGAAGTCCACGACCCTGATACTCATGCGGGCAGCATCCATCTACGGTCAAACAGCGACGTCGCCTTGCCGCCGCAGATCTGCCCGTTCGAGCACAGCCAAAGCTGGGAAACGATGCCTACCAGGTCACCGTCGAGGTTGTAGACCGGGCCGCCCGAGTTACCATGCTCAGTGATGACGTTGTGCATGATGTCCGGGAAACCGTCGTCTGTGTACCACTGGACCTCGCCGCAGCGACGGCCCACGCGCGGGATCGCCGACACGATACAGATCGTGTCACCGGGGGCTGGCTTCAGCCCGACCCTCACCGGTGCAGCATCGAACGGATAGCCCTCGATCGCGCCCAGACGCACCACATCGGCGTTCGCGTCGCGCAGCTCAACGCGCATCTGCACGGGCTCAAGCGAGCCGTCCATCAGGATGATCGCACCGGGGCAATCGACCACATGGTGCGCCGTCATCGCCTGGTGATCGCTCACCATGACGCCGGTGCCAAAGCGTACACTTGCCGTGCCGTCAGGCTGGGGGCAGGTCACCATGACCGCTCGGGTGGTCTGGTACTGCTGCATGACCGTGCGCGTTCGCAGCCGGGCTAGGGGTGACGCGCAGCCGACGATGCCGGCGCCAAGCGCCAGACCGGCCAGTACATAACCCAAGACCATGGTGCTTTGCTTCACGTTCAACCCCCGTCGTGTGCTCGATGCCTCCTGCGGTGCGACGGGCTAAACGTTAGCCGTCACCGTACGTTTCTGGTGTGGTGCGCGGCGTCGCCGGGCGCGCTTCAAATTCGACGTCAGACGCGTTCAGGAACGCATAGCTGCCATGTGGCAGCTCGACCTGGATCACGCCGTTGGCGAGCACCGCTCTGACCTCGACGTTGACACGAACTGTGTCACCGGTGCGTAGGTCGTTGCCGTGCTTGTCCAGGGCCATAGCTAGCGATCGTCAGCGGGCTCGTCGTCGTGCTCGGGCAGGGCATCGAACGCCATCAGCGACGGGTGCGCGGGCTCATCGGCGGGCTCATCGAACGTGTCCGGGGTCGGGTCAAAGTCCAGCGGCGCGGGCTCGGCGTCGACGGCGGTGTCGTGCGCCTCATCGATCAGGTCGGTGATGTGCTCTCGGATTTGGAGCAGCGCGTCAAGGTACTCCTGTGCCGGCAGCTTCCTCGAGTCAGGCGCGTTGTCGATCGCGCTGGTGACATCGTTGATCCATGCATCGCTATTTCTGCCCATGATACCTTTCACTCTGCCATGTTACGGGTGTTGTGCCAGTCGGCGGGAATCGAGTAGTGACTAACTGGATCGTCGCGCCGAGGGTCGGAACTTAGTGACTAGCTGGTGGTGCGCGTA
>Ga0315275_10000398_pt1 | contig 35684 bp, 52 predicted proteins | sample YL17G03_0_MG_FD_205557 | JGI IMG/M metagenome (GOLD analysis project Ga0315275, IMG submission 205557) | Sediment microbial communities from Yellowstone Lake, YNP, Wyoming, USA - YL17G03_0 | ecosystem: Environmental > Aquatic > Freshwater > Lake > Sediment | place: USA: Wyoming | collected...
GCTAACGTTATCGGGCTTGGCGAAGTGGCTGAACCTGAAGCTAAATAGAATTACTAAACTTTAAAATTAAAAACGAATGTTAATAGAAGAACCGAACAGCCATTTTGCCAAACCAGTGTTATCGCCAGTACGGGTTTTTAATGGAGATTGCCTTGAAATAATGAAAAGTATTCCTGATTGCAGTGTTGATTTAATATTAACAGACCCTCCATATAATACAACAGATTGCAAATGGGATAAACAACCTATTAACTGGGAATTACTCAAAATTGAATTGTTAAGAATAATAAAACCCTCTGGGACTATTTGCATAAGTGTTCAAAATCCATTCGGTTTTTTAATTGGCGGGTTATTTGCTGAAATTTATAGACATAAATGGGTTTGGGAAAAGGACAGAGGGGCTAATTTTCAATGCTTAAAAGCACAACCTTTAAGAATTACAGAAGATATATTGGTTTTTTCTAAAAGCGGTTATTTAAGACCTTGGAATGATAAAGGCTCTATAAAAAGTATTTATAATCCTCAATTTTTAAACGGGAAAGGAAGTTCAAGAGAAAAAACGATGAATATTGACAAACCAAAAAGCGAAAATATGTTGGAAATAAATAACAGAAAAAGTGAAAGAGGTATTGTTTCTAAAAATACAAATGATACATCTAAACAAAGATACCCAAAGGAAATAATTTATTTTCCTGTACCATACAAAGACAGAAAACATCCAACACAAAAGCCAGTAGAGTTATTTCAATATTTAATTAAAACTTACACGAATAGTGGAATGACTGTTTTAGATTGTTTTTCTGGAAGTGGAACAACTGGAATTGCCTGTATAAACACAAATAGAAACTGTATTTTGATTGAAAAGGAAGAAAAATACTTTGATATTATAAACGAAAGAATAGCCAAACATACGCAACAACGAGCAGGAGAATTTTCTTTTGAAAGCGAAATGTAGTATTGGCGATAACGTATGGTGCTTTGCGAAGGCGGGGCTTTTAACCACTAAATTTAATTAAAAAGATGAATGATATTTTTAACGAGAATGTTCCTTTGAAAACGGAAACCCCCGCTTTTGCAAAGCACGTGTTACCAGCAGTGCCTTTGTCGGAGGTTTATTTAGAAGATTGTGTAACGGCATTAAAACGCTATGCAGACAACCATTTTGATTTGGCAATAGTTGACCCGCCTTATGGGATTGGAGCAAGTGCGGATAGCCGAGTTGGGGGATCTTATACTGTAAATATGGGAGGCGTAAAAAAGAAAGTAGCAGCCAAACAATATACGCCTAAAGATTGGGATTTTGAAAAGCCAACAACGGAATACTGGAACGAACTAAAAAGAGTATCTAAAAATCAAATCGTTTGGGGTGGAAATTATTTTGTTGAAAATTTAAAAGATAGTTCCTGCTGGCTTGTTTGGAATAAAAGAAACGGAGAAAATAATAATGCAGATTGTGAACTTGCTTGGACATCTTTTAAAACAGCAGTAAGAATGTTCGATTGGAAGTGGAACGGAATGTTACAACACAATATGAAAGATAAAGAGGAACGAATGCACCCAACACAGAAGCCAGTTGCATTATATGATTGGTTGCTTATGAACTACGCAAAGCCAAATGATTTGATTTTAGATACTCATTTAGGAAGTGGAAGCAGTAGAATTGCAGCGTATAAAGGTGGGTTCAACTTTGTAGGATTTGAAATAGACCAAGAATATTATGAGAAACAAGAAAAGCGTTTTAATGACTTTAAATCACAATTACGGTTGTTTTAGCGGTGTCGGTTTTGGCATTGCTGGTAACTATTCGGTAAGTATTACAATACTAAATATTAAACTATTAAAACTATGCAAGTTACTATTAATTACGACCTGAAATGGCAACTAAAAACAGCCCCGAATTATCAATTTACAGACGATGGAATATGTATTAATGTATTAAGAGGAAAAGTAGTAAGAAAAGTAGTTGTAAGCGGAACTAAGGGGTATTGTATCAACGGTAAATTTAAAAGTGTATTGCAGTTACAAAAAGAATTAATTAAAATTGAAAAAATAATATGTCCATTTTAACAAGTATCCCCGAAATTAAGACCTTGCCTGACTTGGTTAAGTATTCAGCTAATTTGCCAACGATTAGAAATTCAGACAAGCACGAAGTTGAAAAAGCTATTGTAACTTTGATTTTAGAAGTCTTTAATTTTTACAATGAATCCCCGAATGATATTCAGTTAAAATTAATGCTACCAACGTTAATAGAGGCAATGAATAAATTAACGTTACCTGATATAGATATTTTTAAAAAGAATTGTTTATTAGGCAAATATGAGTTAAAGTTTAGATTAACACCGCCAGTATTAATTGAATGGATTAAGGAGTATGAATTTCAGCGAATGGAAGCATTTGAAAATGCAAATTTAAAGGCAAAGATTGAAGTTGAAAGACAACCTGTAAGTGATAAGACATTAGAATTATTAAAAGAATTAGCCGATAAAGTGAAACAGACACCGATATATTCCACCGACAAGCCGACTGAATCAGCAGTTGAAAGACAATCCAAAGACTTACAGGAATTTATTAAAAAGGAATTTAATTTACTTTGGAGAAAACAAGGCAATCAAACTATATTTGTAGGAGGTCGTGATGAAATGTTTGTAACCTTCAAATCCAAAAAGATGTTTATGTTTTACTATGTTGAGTTGAGATACAAAGAAATCCACGAACTAACTAAATCTAACTTTGAAGCAATAGAAAAGATAATCAATGAAGCCTAAACTTTGCAAAACTTGTAAAACCAAATTTACCCCCGATAGACAATTTCAGTTTACTTGTTCATTTGACTGTGCAATAGGATTAGTAAAATTCAATCAGGCGAAAAAAGCTAAAAAGGATTGGGTTAAAGAAAAGGCAGAACGAAAGGAAAAGATAATGACTAAATCAGATTGGGAAAAGTTATTGCAGATTTTAATAAATAACATAGCCCGATTAATAGACCATAACCAACCTTGTATAGCAACTGGAGCAACAACAGGGAAACGGAATGGAGGGCATAGATTTTCGGTTGGTTCAAACGCTACTATTAGATTTAATCTTCATAATATTCATATTCAGTCGGAGCATTCAAATTCATTCAAAGGAGGTGATAACGATAGGTTTGATGAAGGATTAGAACGTATTTATGGATTAGAGTATAAAGATTATGTAAGGTCTTTAAATAAGAGCAAACCTATAATGCTAACTATTCCCGATATAAAAGAAAAGATAGCAATAGCAACCCGAATAAAAAAGGAATTAATAGAGTTAAACAATACATACACTACCACCGAAAGAATAGATTTAAGACACGAATACAATAAAAGAATAGGTATCTATTTAGAATGTTTCTAAATAGTAAAACCATGTAAATCGTATTAAAATAAATATTAATTTTGAAAAATTAAACTATGATACAAATAATTAAAATATCAATTTTTGCAGCTTTAATGGTAGGATTTATAGTTGGAACTTCTATTAAGGACAAACGAGCCGAAAAGAAAAAAGCTAAAACAGAATTAAAAAGTTTGCCGAAAAAGTAAAATAGTAAAGTAAACACTATATATTTGTAGTGTTGAATCGTAATCAAATAATCGAACACTTGACAAAAGTTAGTTACATTCGTGAAACTTGCAATGTAGCAGGTGGATTAGCTGATGACTTGTTTCAACATATTTGGGTTAGGCTATTAGAATTTGACCATTTAAAGTTAGAGCAGATTTATTCCAAAGGTTATCTTCAGTTTTATATTTATAGAATGATAATTAACGAAGCACGAAACCCAAAGAATCCATTTTTAAAAAAGCTGCGTTCTGAAGTAACTTTAAACGATATTGGTATTAAGTATTCAACAGAAGATATATCTATTGACTACGACAAAGAAAATGACTTAGAATTTGAATATAAAGTTAAAGTAACAAAAGAAAAGTTAAGCGAACTATTTTGGTACGATAGAAAAATATTTGAATTGTATTTAGAATTTGGAAGTCTTAGAAAAGTATCAGCACAAACAGGAATTAAATACGGAGCAATCCACCAAACTATAACAAAGGTAAAGAAACAACTGAATGAGAATATTATTAGTAGGACATTTTAATAACGGTGTTTTTTACCACAGATTACAAATACCTTATAATGCTTTGCAAAGTCAAGGGCATTCAGTTTTAAAAGCTACTTCTTTACAATGGGAGGGTGGTATGGTATCAATAGAGGAATTAAAAGAGTTTGATGTTATTGTTTTTAATCGAAACATATCAGATATATTAGACCCTTCACCAATATTTGCCAAAGCTAAAATAGCAGGTGTTAAGATTATAATGGATTTAGATGACCATTGGGATATAGCACCTGGACACCCGATGTTTTCATTCTCACGAAAAACAAATTATGCAAAGTGTATTCAAGACCAACTTAAATATGCTGACCATATCACAACTACTCATGCACATTTAAAAGACCAAATAGTTAAATTAGGAATTGATAAGCGTAAAGTAACAATTTGCCGAAATGCAATAGACCCGAATGAAGTACAATACAATCAAGACTACACAGTAGAAAATAAATTGATGTGGCAAGGTTCAAGTACTCATGCTATGGATTTAGAACTATTAGGCGAAATAGACGAACCGATTACTTTATGCGGTTATCAGTATTCTGATGAGTGGTTTGAAATGAGCAGCAAAGTAAAACACCCATTAAAAAAGGATATGTTAAACGTTGATGAATACATGAATCATTATCACGATACTTCGATTAGTTTAATACCTTTAAAAAACAATCACTTTAATAAAAACAAATCTGAATTAAAAATGATTGAATCAGGATGGGCAAAGAAGGCGGTAATTGTATCAGACATACACCCATATTCTAACCTATCAAATCACATGGTTAATAGTTTGGTGTGCAAAGATAAGCCAGACTTCAAGAAATACGCTACAATGCTTTTAAACAACGTTAGTATGCAGAATGATTTAAGCAGTAAGCTACACGAAGATATAAGAAAAAGATATTTGATTGACATGGTAAACGAAAGACGTTTAGAAATATTGGACAAATGGAAATAAGCGAAGGATTAAAAGAAAAGATTTTAGAATATAAAACTTCCAAAGCGGTAAGTTTAGGAGTATATGGTAATGAGTTAAGACATTTTTATCAACAAACTTATCATGCTTCAGTAGATTTAGGATGTAGCGGTTGTATTGGTAGAGCATTAACCCGAATAATTAAGGAACAAAATATATGAGTTTAATTGCTATGGCGGTACATGACACCGATGAAAACCAACGAAGTGAATACACCTACCAAACCTTATACTCAATAAGGCGAACAGTTGATTTACACAAACACCGTTTAATAGTGGTAAATAATAACTCTTGCAGACGTACAACAGATATGTTAGACGTAATGAGTAAAGAAAGACACCACGAATTTGAAGTGATTAATTTACCTGAAAATATAGGAACGGCAGGAGCAATTAATTTAGCTTGGAAGACTAAACGAACTGGGGAAAACCTAATTAAAATGGATAACGATTGTGTAATTCATTCAGCAGGATGGGTTGATGAAATGGACAGAACAATACAACGTGACACCAAGATAGGAATAGTAGGATTAAAGCGTAAAGACCTAATTGAAAACCCTTGGCGAAGTGATGACTACAAAAGCGAATTATCAATGTTGCCACATCAAGACTTTGAACCTTGGATAATAGTTGAAAAGGTTAAGCACGTAATAGGAACTTGTCAAATGTATTCAGCCGCATTGATTGAAAAGATAGGATATTTATATCAACCTTCCTTATATGGTTATGATGATGTATTGGCTTCATACCGTTCACAGGTTGCAGGGTTTTATAATTGTTTCCTACCACATATTGAAATAGAACACATAGACAACAGAGAAACACCCTACTGGCAATGGAAACGTGATGAAGCAGCCAAAGGAGATATTGAACACCAAAGAACCGTACATGAATATTTAACAGGCAAAAGACCAATTTATTATAATCCGTATGATTAAATTAATAACCACAGCAAGTGACATATCTAAAACAGATATGCTGCAAAAGTCACTAAACAAATATGGATGGGATTATGAAATACTTGTACATAAATGGGAAGGTTTTGGATGTAAGATATTAGAAACGTATAAGTATCTTAAAAACAATCCCGATATAAAGTACTTCTTTTATAGTGATAGTTACGACACTATTGTATTAGATACAATGGAAAATACTTTAAAAAAAATAAAAGACAAAGACTGTATTTTATTGAGTGCAGAACGTGGATGCTACCCACACCCCGAAAAAGAAGCACGATACCCAAAGCATGATAGCCCATGGCATTTTGTAAACGGTGGTGGATGGTTCTGTAATTCAGAAATTTTTAAGATGGCAGTAGAAACAAATCCATTAACTACTTACGATGTTGACCAAGTATGGTTCACAGATTTATTTTTAAACCACCCCGAATATGTGAAGTTGGATTATAATTGTGATGTGTTTCAAACTATTGCGTTTTGTCCTGAAGATGATTTTGAAATAATAGATAACATAAAAGTATTAAATACCGTAACTAAAACATATCCTTCGTGGGTTCATGGTAACGGACATACACCAATGACAGAATATTATAAACTAATATGAACACAATAGAAGAACTAATAGAGGGATGGAAGGACACCCCCGAAAGTCACCAAAGAATACATATGCTATTCTGCGACAAGACCAACGAAACACCACACCTTAAAGCATTAAGGGATTGGATTGAAGTATCTATATTTGGATTTGGTGAACGTTCATTTTATTGGATGTTTAAATTGATTTGTGATACCTTGCCTGATAACTTTAAGTTTTTAGAGATAGGGGTATTCAGAGGTCAAACGTTAGCACTAATCCAAACACTAAAACCAAGTGCAAAGATTTACGGTATTACTCCTTTAGATTCAACTGATGGACATTGGGAATCCAACTACGAAGCAGATATAAAACATTTACACAATACATTCAATTTAAAGCAACCAAACATTATTAAAGGACTATCAACAGAGCCTGAAATAATCACAGAAGCAAACAAAAGAAGTTACGACATAGTTTATATCGATGGTGGTCATACTTACGATGTAGTAAAACAAGACATTAAAAACTATGCACCAATGGTAAAACAAGGCGGTTATTTAGTTATAGACGATTGTTGCCACAAATACCAAATACCACATGGTATGTTCCCTGGAATAGAAACAGTTAGCAGAGCAGTTGATGAATGGAATCAAGAAGGATTTAAAGAACTATTTAGCGTAGTTCACATACGAGTATTTAAAAAATTGTAATCATGCCAAAACCTAAATTAATAGAAACCCCCGAAAGAATGTGGGAACTATTTGAGAACTATAAAAGGTTACTTAAACTTAATCCTATTATAGTAGTTGATTATGTAGGAGGGAAAGGAAGTAGAGCCGAAAGAGAAAAAGAAAGACCTTTGACAATGGAAGGATTTAGAGAGTATTGCTATTCTGAAAGTCTAACAATCAAACATTATTTTGATAATACAGATAATAGATACAGCGAATATAGTACAATCTGTACGCGCATAAAGGATGCTATACGACTTGACCAAATCGAAGGAGGTATGGCAGGTATCTACAATCCAAGCATCACCCAACGTTTAAATGGATTAGTAGAGAAAACCCAAAACGAGAATATAAATAGAGAAGTTCCTTTGTTTCCTGATGTCGAATGAGTTTAAAAGAACGACTGCAATAAATAAACTTGCCCGAATGAAGGCAAGGAAAAGAGTTGTGCAAGGTGGAACGAGTGCAGGTAAAACGTTTGGCATACTTCCATTACTAATCAACACAGCGTTAAAAAGTCCTAATCGAGAGATAAGCGTAGTTAGCGAATCAATACCACATTTAAGACGTGGAGTTATAAAAGACTTTCTTAAAATAATGGTTTGGACTAATCGTTATACAGATACTCAATTTAATAAGTCTTTACTTACTTACACATTTAACAACGGTTCATTCATTGAGTTCTTTTCAGTGGACCAACCCGATAAATTAAGAGGTGCAAGGCGCGAGATACTTTATATCAATGAAGCTAACAACATAGACTTTGAAAGTTACTACCAGTTAGCAATCAGAACAAGCGATACGATATGGTTAGACTATAACCCAACGAGTGAGTTCTGGGTTCATAACGAAGTACTAACCGAACCTGATAGCGAACTAATCATACTTAACTATTTAGATAACGAAGCCTTACCCGAAACGATTAGAAACGAAATTGAGTTAAACAGAGAAAAGGCAAAGCATAGTGACTACTGGGCTAATTGGTGGAGAGTGTACGGATTAGGGGAAACAGGCAACTTACAAGGCGTAGTATTTAACAACTACTCTTTAATAGACAATCTACCTGAAGAAGCTAAGTTATTAGGTTACGGAGCAGACTGGGGATTTACCAACGACCCGACAACGTTAATCGGTATATACCAATGGAACGGGCAATATATCTTCGATGAAATAGTCTACCAAAAAGGATTAGTCAATAGTGAAATAGCAAACCTATTTAAGAGTAAGAACGTAACAAAGGTACATTACATCTATGCTGATAGTGCCGAACCTAAAACGATTCAAGACATAGCAAACTATGGATTTAGAATAAAAGGAGCAGACAAAGGCAAAGACAGCGTGATGTTTGGTATTAGCTTAATGCAGGAACATAAGTTTATAGTAACTAAACAATCCACGAACTTAATAAAAGAGTTACGAAGTTATGTATGGGATACCGATAAGTCAGGGAAACAAGTAAACAAGCCTATTGATGCTTTTAATCATTGCATTGATGCGATAAGATATTACTTTACATCACTAAATAAAAACTATGGAAAGTATGATATTAGGTAATTTGTTATATATTTGTAGCGTGTTAATATAACAAATGATAAATATTTATTGCAAATGTGGTATATGTGGAACGTATTTTGATGTGACTAAGAAAAAGAAATCAAAGTTTTGTAGCCCTAAATGTAGACAAAAAAATTATAGAAATGAAAAAGATAATAGGAATAATGTTACTCTTAACCTTGCTTAGTTGCGAAAAAGAGAAAGTAGAATGTAATTGTGGTTTAGTCCTTAGCGACAATGTAAATGATTATTCAGTTGTAATCCGTAACGATTGCAGTAAGAATGAAAAGAGATTTTATTTGCAGCCTGGCGATTGGATGAATGCCCATGTAGGAAGTAACTATTGTATAACAAACATAAGTAGTTGGTAAATGAATTGGCACGACATAAGCATTAAACAGTTTTACGAACTTCAAAAGGCAGGGGAGTTATATGAAGATGAGTTTGATAAAAAGTTAGCTGTATTAGCTGCAATCGAAGGAATAACATTTGATGAAGCCTTAGAACTAAAGATTAGCGAAATAGCACAACTAACAAAGCATTACGGATTCTTAGACCAACCGATTAAAACAAAGGTAGTAACCAAGTGGAACGGATATAACTTTGAATTGAAGTTGAGTAATTTAAAGGCAGGTCAAATGATTGACTTCTTAGAAACTTGCAAAGCAGATATTAACACGAGTATTCATGTTATACTTGCAATCTTAGACACCACTGATAAGGACTTTGACAAGAAGCATGATGACATTCTAAATAACTGTCCTATCACAATAGCAAAAGGAATAAGTGATTTTTTTTTTCACAAGTACAACTTATCACCCCTAATTATCCAAGACTATTCCCTCAACAAATTGAAGGAGATGAACAAGATATTGACGAACCAACACCAAATATTAGCGGAAACTTTGTAGATTTGTATTCATGGTTCATTTGGTTGGAAAAGTTGGCAAATGTTTGTAATTGCAAAGTAGTTGAAATATACGAATGGAAGGCAGCCGAACTATTAAACTGGATGGAATACATATTGAACAAAGAAGCATTTGAAAGTTTACAGAAATGAGCAAAGAGTTAGATTTTTTAGAAACCTTTTTTCAAACGGCTATTGATAAAATAGTTTCCAACCTTTCAACTATGAAAGATAGTAAAGGTCACAACAGATTTGGAAGCGGAGTAACAGCACAAGAGGTAGGACAGCCCGACAACTTACAACTAACTGAATACACTAACAAGTGGATAGTGCAAATTTATATGCCATACTATTATGAGTTTGTTGATGAAGGCGTAAGAGGTTGGGCAAATCAAAAAAAGAACACAGGCAAGTTTAAGTTTAAAAAGAACGGCAGACCGATACCACGTGAAGCAATCCTTTCATTCATGAGAAACAGGGGAATAGTTTACAACGGTTATCAAGGTGACAAGAAAAAAGGCGTTAAGTCAAGACAATCCATTAAAGATAAACTAAACCAATTAGCTTACATAATCGGGCGAAGCATAAAGAAAAAAGGAACTGAAGGAGTGCCGTTTTATTCTTCTGTAATGAGTGAAGACTTTTTTAAATCCTTTGAAACACAGTTTTTAGATGTGTACGGAGATAAGGTTTTAAATGACATCGAGTTCGTTTTTAAAAACAAAAGCTAAATAATTACTTTTTAGGGTAGTATGGCAATTACTATCCAACAGCAACCAACAGCATCAGGATTTTATCCAGTTGGCAATCCAATAGAATATTTAGTCAGTTCATCTTTAAGTACTGCACCAAATTTTAAAATAGAAGTCAAGGTATATAGCCCTGATTCAGCAGTTAGTCCATTGGCAACAATGCGGTATGATATTATACCTTCAACTACTCAAATCTTAGCAGATGTAAGAAAGATATTACAATCTACAATTACTGAAAACATTACCAATTTAAGAACAAGTGCAGTAGGAGTTAAGAATGAAACAACCAAATGGCATACAGCTAAAGTTACATTTGGTGAAAGTTACGGAGCAATCCCAAGCGTGACAGGAAGCCCAACCAGTTCAAACATAGTAACGTTTTGGAATGGAGCATTAAAATATCAAGGATGGAACACAACTACATTAGGTAAATATATTATCCCTTCAGGTGGAGGTCAAGTATTAACACGATTATTCTTAACACCATTTACTAATTCGGCAGCCGTTCCACACTCTACGGTAGTAGCATCACCATCTACATATTTTAAAGGGAGTTATAATGTTCGTAAAATAACATCCGCACAATTAGTTCAATTAAGTTGGTTGTGGTCAGGGACAGGAGGAACACAATCATCACCTAACATAGAAGCCTTTAAGACTAATTTTTCATCTTCTATATTAGGAGGTTCTGCTTTAGCAAGTGTTCAATCACAGCAAAGTATGAATATTGGAACAAGTGCATTGATTGCATTAGGTGTGCCATTATCAGGATTAAATAGTACTTATACGTGGTTACTTGTATCACTATGGAATAACAGTTATCAACAAACACAAAGCTATTTATTTGAAATAGACTGGTCGCCATGTTCAAGGTTTGACAGTTATGAAATACATTGGTTAAATCGTTTGGGTGGGTGGGATAGTTGGATATTTAATAAGCGAAGCCGACACGCCACCGAAATAGAACGACAAGGATATAACCCTACATTCCTTCCAATATCAGGAAGCACAATAGTAAGAAACAGTTATGACATAACAGGAAGAAACTTTGTAGTAAGCACCAAAGAAACATATCTTTTAAATTCAAATTATTTAAAGGCTTGGGAGTTAGAAGGGTTGGAAGATTTAATTACATCACCTTCGGTTTATTGGAATAGTGCTGATGGGTTTATAAACATAGCAATTAAAGACCCGAATGTATTTGAACACAAAACAAACACAGTAGATAAATTATTTAACCTATCGTTTGCATTTGAAATTGATAACCAGGACATCAGACAACTACCATGATAAATGTATTTATAAACGGGGTTAATTGTCCGACTGTTAATGATGATTCAATATTAATTACCAAATCAATAGTAGATATTGAAAACCCCGAACAAAAGCAAATAGACCATTCAAAAGGATTCTTAATACAGAACACAGCAGCAGTATCTACGTTATTTGGGATGATATTTGAAATTAATAAAGAAATTCAAAACACATCAACTACTAATTTCAATACAGACTTTAATCCCAACTTAAAGGCTAAATGTGTTGTAATGAATGACAATGCGGTGGTGATGAGTGGGTTTTGTCAAATGATAGACATAGTAATCTTAGACGGAAACAAAATAGCCTACAATATTAATGTCTATGCTTCTATTGGGAATTTCTTTAACGATATTAAGAACGGTGTATTAGGTGATATAGATTTTAGCGATCTTAACCATAACTGGACTAAAGCAGTAATTGAGGCAAGTTGGACACCGACATTAGGAGTAGGATATACTTACCCAATGATTAACTATGGATTAAGTTCGAGTTTTAATACTTGGAACGTAGAATACTTTAGACCTGCAATCTTTGTTAAGGAAATAGTAGATAGAATTTTTGCAGATGCAGGATGGGCGTATTCAAGTACTTTTTTTAATACCACACGATTCAAAAGTTTAATAGTTCCTTTCTCTGAAGAGAATATGTTTAACGACAATGCCACAATTGTAGAGAGAACTTTTAAAGTTGGTAAGGCTTCAGTAAGTGCAGTAAGTGGTGATTGGTCAGACAATGCAGGTCAACCTGTTTTGGTTCTTAATACTGATTCGGGATTGATTGGTGGAACAACAATGTTCAACGATTTAGGCAGTAATTTTAATACAGCAACAGGCAAATGGACGTGTGCTGCAAATGGTAATTATGCTTTTGGATTGTCGGGAAGTGCTGTAATGGTAAACGCTGTTACTCCTTATCAAACATTAACAGGGCAATGTAAATTGTATGTGGTATTAGAACGAAGCGGAACACGATATTATACACAAGCATTAGAGATAGCTTTTATATTTACAGCAGGTTCAAACACAAGTGATTCAACTTCCTTTAGTTTTACATCTAACGCCTTTCCTGTTGATATTGGGGATGACATTTACTTGATAGCAGGGGAATTTGAAGAGGATAGTCAGGTATATTTAACACAAGTAAGTAAAGCAGACGGTGATATGGATGTAACATTTACAAATCTTATTCTTAATTGTGTTCCCCAACCTGAATTGGTTTATGCTGACACCGTAAGTTTAAACAACGTATTACCAACCGATATTAAAAAGAGTGATTTTTTAATGGGATTAAGTAAAATGTTTAATCTGTACTTTGAACAAACCAACGATAAGACATTATTAATAGAACCACGTGAAGATTACTACACTGCAACGACAGTAGATTGGACAACCAAAATAGACATAGGGCAAGATGTTAAATTGACACCTATGGGTATGAACCAACAAAAAAGATACAAGTTCACCTATGAACAAGACACCGACCGACTAAATAATTCATACTTTGCAGCCTATAAAGAAATTTATGGGAGTGAGTTAGTTGATATTAATACGGATTTTTTAACCGAAACAAAAGAGATAAAACCAATATTTGCAGCTACTCCGTTAAGTAATACAGCACTCAAAGACGATAAAGTAATGAGTGATATTGTTTTTATAGACCAAAACGGAACAGTAAAGCAAGGCAAAACAAAATTAAGGATTTTATATTGGGGAGGGTTAAAGAATTGTAAGACTTGGACATTCTATGAACAAGCAGGTGTAAGCCCTACCAATAAAACACAATACCCATATGCAGGACACTTAGATAGTCCAACGGCAGCAACATTTGATTTATGTTTCGGTACACCCTACAATGTTTATTATGATTGGAACTTTGGCAGTAGGAGTTCACCGACTTATACAGATTCAAATTTATACACCCAATACTGGCATCAAACCATAAAAGAACTAACGAATAAAAATAGCAAAGTATTAGAGGCTTATTTTTATTTAACGATGGCTGATTTTATTACTTTAAGTTTTAGAAGTCAATACTTTATTAAAGATGCTTATTACAGATTGATAAGTGTCGAAGATTTTGATGTAAGTGCAACGAAGCTAACCAAATGTAAGTTACTCAAAGTAGATAGGGAAGCAGCCTACACAACCAGTTCAAAAACATTGAACGGGGGGATAGGAACTTTTGATAGTGGCAAAAAAATACCTGTAAGATTACCATTAGACAGGTTTAAAGATACAAATACTTATACCACCGATAATGCGTATTCAGGAAATACCAATAACTCATCAGGAAGAAACGGAGTTATAAAAGGTTCAAGTAATAAAGTGTTTGCCGATGATGTGTATATTTTCGGTACGGATGGGGCGACTGTAAGTAGTGACAGAGTGATGTTATTTAATTCAGATGCAACTACTATGCCACGTGAAGGTGCAATGTTTAACGGTTCTTTATTAGAATACAAAAAAGAAATTACAGTCAATACAGCATGGTTGCAAGTTGCAGACAATGGTGACTTTCAATTTGTTCTTCCAAAGTTAGCAACAAATGAACATTATGAAATAACCAGATTCTATTTACAGATAGGAGCAGGAACTATTAATTACAGTTGGGGAGCAACAGGAAATATTACATTGGAAACCGTTACAAGTGCAAGTGTGGTAGGAACGATATTAGGTGCGGATTGGTTAGGGGTTGGTGAAGGAACTATTGCAGTAGGAACGGTAGCAGCAGCAACTGATTTTAGTGAAGACATAAAACTAAAAATAAACGGATTGTATTCAGCAGGAAATAGAAGTGTAAGATTAATAATTTATTATAAAATAGTAATAGTATAATGGCAGAAAAAAAAATAAGTTTAGACTTAGAGATAAACAAAGGTAATACCGATAAGACCGTTAAGTCTATCAAAACCGAATTACGTGAAGCAAAAGAAGAAGCTATTGCCTTAGCACGAAAGTTTGGGGAATTTAGCCCTGAAGCACAAAAGGCAGCAGCCAAATTAGCAGGGTTAAAGGATGAAATGGGTGACCTTAACCAAGCCGTACAAGGTTTAAACCCTGATAAATTTGCAAGACTTGCCACATTAACCAACGGAGTAGTAAGAGGATTCCAAGCCGCACAAGGTGCAATGGCTTTGTTTGGCAAATCAGGAGAAGATGTAGAGAAGGCTATCCTTAAACTTCAAGCAGTGATGGCACTTGCTGATGGTATTCAGGGTGTTTTAGATGCAAGAAAGAGTTTTAGTGCCTTAGCGAATCAAATTATTGGACCTGTTATCGGTGCATTTAAAAAGATGGGTACCGCTATGCGTGGATTAGTTGCGGCATCAGGCATTGGATTACTTGTAGTGGCATTAGGTGCAATTGTAGCTTATTGGGATGATATTAAGGAGGCATTATCGGGCGTAAGTAAGGAGCAAAAGCAACTTAATGAATTGGCAAAACAAAATCTTGATATAAATATTGAGGCGGCTAAAAATTCGGCAACAGAAAGAACTAATCTTGAACGACTTTATAAGGTATCTACCGATTTAAAAATATCAGCCAAAGAAAGAAAAACAGCGGTAGAAGAATTACAGGCAACTTACCCGCTTACATTTAGCAATTTTACAGCCGAAGAAATAGCATTAGGCAAAGCCAAAACAGGATACGATAATTTAAGTGAAAGTATATTGGCATCTGCTTTGGTTAAAGCAAGAACTGGGTTATTAGATAAAAAAGCTCAAGAATTTGCTGAACAGGAAATATTAGACTTAGAAAAAGTTGCTAAGAAAAAAGGAGTTTTAGCAAAACAAGAAGCAGACCTTGCCACGCAGAAAAATAAGCGATTTGCTAAAGACCTTACTGACGCCATTGTGCAAGGTAAAGCTGATTTAAAAGTGTATGAGGATGGTATGGCTGCAAAGAAAGTAGCCTTTGAAAAAAGTAACTTAGCTTTATTGGTAACCAAGGATATTGAAACGGCTAAATTAGTGGTTAAGGAAAAGGAAGAAGTTGAAAAGATAAAAGCGATAAAGGCAAAGGAGATTTCGGATGCCAAAAAAACACAAGAAGAAATAGATATAGCAAAGAACGAAGCCAACGATGAAAGGCTAAGAGTTTTAATAAATAGAAGGGATAAGGAAGTAGCAACACAAAAGAACTTAGCTAAAATTCTTAAAGAAGTTCAAGAGGAAAGTATAAAGTCAGATAAAGAAATAAAATTAAGACAGGCAAAGGATGTAGATGAATTTAATCAGACTGCAATAAAAGGAGTAGAGGATAGGAATAATAAGGTAGATGAGTTAAATAAAAAACATAAAGAAGACCAACTTGCAAAACAAAAGGCATATGAAGAAAATTTACAATCTTTAAAATCTCAAGCAGTAACAGCAGGGTTTGAATTGCTAAGAGCATTAAATCAAGAGGGTGATAATGCGACAGAAGCAGCACAGAAGAAAGCCTTTGAACGTAACAAAGCAATGGCAATAGCAGAAACAGTTATTACCACTTATCAAGCAGCAGCATTAGCTTATAAGAACGGATTACAAACAGGAGATGTAACACAAACCACATCTATATTAGGTGCAGCCGTTGCAGTTGCACAAGGTTTAGCAAAGTTGGTAATAATTAAAAAACAAACCTTTAAAGGTTCAAGTTCAAGCAGTACAACGTCAAGTGGAGGCGGTGGAGGTTCAGTAGGTATTCAAGCACCACAAACAGGCTTTACCCAAATAAGAACACCAAACCAAAACCCAAATAATCCACAGCAAAAACAACTACCGATTAAAGTATTTGTAACTCAAAAAGATATTCAAGATGCAAATAACACAGCCGATAGAATAACATCTAAGGCAGTAGTAAAGTAAACAAACACTAAAATTAATACTTATTGTAATATGGAATTGCCAGTATTACAAATGTCAGTAGATGACAGCATTCAAATAGGTATTACTTGTATGTCATTAGTAGATAGACCTGCAATAAAAGTAGGTTGGGTTGCATTTGAAGAACAGCAAGTTAAATTCTCAATAGAAAACGAAGAAGAAAGAATTGTTTTCGGTGCGGTATTAATACCAAATCAATTAATTTATAGAGAGTTTGAAGGTATCGGAAAATGTAATGTTACCTGCACAGAAGCTAACATTCGCAAAATTAGAGAGAAGTTTTTTAAATCTCAAAACACAACAGCCGTAAATACTAACCATCAAGGCTCACCAGTTCAAGCCTATCTTATGGAATCCTTTATTTCAGACGAAAAGAAAGGAATACCTAATCCTGCACCGTTTGAAAGTTTACCTTATGGTACTTGGTACGTTGGATATAAAATAGAAGATGAATCAGTATGGCAAGATGTTAAATCAGGCAAGTTTGTTGGATTCAGTTTAGAAGGTCAATTTAACTTAGAGCCACAAGTAAGTGAGGATTCAATCATTGAAGAAATTGAAAACCTACTTAGTAAATTAAACAAATAGTAATAAGTAACTTATTAATCAAATGACAACAATAGAAAAATTAACAAATTTACGTGACAAAATCAAGGTGGCATTTTCAGAGTATGATACTCCAACACCCGTAGTTGAGGAAGTAGAAGCGGCTGATTATGTTGAAACAACATTAGAATCAGGCGAAGCAGTAAGAGCAACACCAACTTTAGCAGTTGGCAGTGTATTGAGTTTAATTTCACCCGATGGTGATATTCCTGCACCTGATGGTTCACACACTTTAGTAGATGGAACACAAGTAGTAGTTTTGGATGGTATTATTTCAGAAGTAGTGGAAGCAGTAGCACCACCTGCGGCAGAATCACCCGACATGGTAGCAATGAAAGAACAAATTGAAACTTTAAAAACCGAAAACGAAACTTTAAAATTAAGCATTGTAGAAAACACAAAAGCAGTTGATTTAAAGTTTACCGAATTGGAAGCTAAGATTGCAAACCACAACAAGATTAATGAATTGCTAAACGAAGCATTTGTAGCCCTTTCAGAAACACCTGTAAGCACACCTGCACAACCTGTAAAAACAGAAACAGTACAAATGTCAGCACAAGAATTAATACAAGCACAAACAGCAAAGTTTGAAAAATTGAAATCAGAAAAATTTAAAAAATAGACCAAATGGGATTAGTAGTATCAAGTTTAGTAAACTATGTAAACGAGCAATCGAGAGAATTGCTAACAGCCCTGCATTATGAAGGCAAGACCGCACCGTACTTGACCCCCATTGCAGGAGTAAAAAAGACAGATGCATTGCAATTATTTGCTTTGACAGCGTATCCACAAGAAGCCACAGGTTGCGACTTAGTTGCATCAGGTAGTGCAACATTCACCCAACGTGAAATCACAGTTTCCAAAATTGGTTACCGTGACGAACTTTGTATGGATGCTTTACTTCCAAAGTGGACTCAAATGTTACTTGCACCAGGAGCAGCAGGTGAAGATGAAATCACAGCACAGTTAGGTGCTCAAATGAGTGATGAACTTAAAGCCTTAATCGTAGAAAATATCGAAGTAGCCACATGGCAAGGTAACACAGCTTCAGGTGATGCAGTATTAGCAATGTTTGATGGTTTCATTAAGATAATTACAGCAGCAACAGCAATCAACGGTAACACAGGTAACGTAACAGTAGCAACAGGTATCACAACTTCAAACGTTATTGCAATAGTAAACGCAATGTGTGCAGCACGTACCGAAGCCTTAAAACACGCAACCGACCAAGTATTATTTGTTGGAACAGACACATTTGACAAATATGTTCAAGCCTTAGAAACTGCAAACCTTTACCACGTTGACCAAACTAAGTGGGTTAATTACGAAATGGGTGTAATTGGTAAAAACGTTACTTTGGTAGGAGTACCAGGATTAAGTGGAACAAGTAAACTTTATTTAGGACAGAAGAAAAACTTTTTTAAAGGTTTTGATTTGTTAGATGATTCTGATAAAGTTGAGTGGAAAATTTTAGAAAGCGACAAAATGAGATATACAGCCAAATTTAAAATGGGTGTTCAGGTTGCTTATCCAAGTCAAATTGTAGAATTTATATTAGTATAATTATGGCTTGTGCATTAACCCAAGGATTCGTAAAAGGTTGTAAAGATTCAACAGGCGGTGTTAAGGAATTTTTCTTAGCAAACCGCCCTACTGACTTTGCCGTAACAAAGAATGCAAGTGGTCAAGTAACAAGCTATACAGGTACAGTTGCATGGTATAAGTATGTACCACGTAAGCAAACTTCTACTTTTGGTGAAGCAATTACCACAAGTGAAGAAAATGGAACAGTATTTTTTGCACAAACAGCCCAAATACTTTTAAGTAAAATGGAAGTTGGTAAACAAAGAGAAATATTGTTACTTGCACAAGCTGACCTAATATTAATTGCCAAAGACCAAAATGGATTCTACTGGCTTCAAGGAGTTGACAACGGTGTCAATTTAGCACCAAGCGAAGCAACAGGAGGTAAAGCATATGGAGATATGAACGGTTACACGCTTAATTTTGAAGCAGCAGAACCAAGCAATATGCCAACGATTTACTACCCTGCATTTAGTGGAAACATAACAGGATAGAAATAATCTAATTATCAAAGGAGGCTGTAAGAAATTGCAGCCTTTTTTGTTTTATAAACAAATTTTAAAAAAATACTTATTATTAAAATGGTTATTATTAATCGAGCAGCAACAAGTAGTTTAGATTTGACCTTAACAGAAAATGTTACTATAACAAATCCTTATTACTTATTTGTGTTCACTAACAAAACAACCAATAAAGTTAGTATGTGTTTTCTATCCGATTCAAGTTTATACCCTGAAAGATACAATAGGTTTAATTTAACAGAGCCTACAAACGTAACTTTAATTTCAGGAGATTACATTTATCAGGTGTATGAAAAATCAGTAGTAACATTAGTAATTCCATCTGATGACTATTTATTAGAAACGGGAATTGCAAGAGTGCCAGTAATAGCATTGACAGAAACAGAATTTGAAAGTACATTAAACGTAGCACCAATAGTATATGAAGCGACCGATTAAAACAGAACCTAATATTTATTCGGTTGATTTATCCGTTTATAATAGACCTTCCTTTGCAGAAGGTTACACCAACGGCAAACGATGGATAAGCAGAGGAATAGACAACTTATTTCCTATCTATCTTATAGACCTTTACAATCAAGGCAACACACATGGAGCAGTAGTAGATGGAAAGATAAGTTACGGAGTAGGAAGGGGTTTATTTATCAATCCTGAAAAAGCAAATATGTTAGAAGTTGCAAAGGCTATGCAATTTTTAAAGCGACCTAATCCATTTGAGAGTTGGGATGCGTTGGTTAAAAAAACATGGACTAATTTTGAAATACATAACTCTTATGCTTTTGAGATTTTAAAAAATAAGTTCGGCAAACCTATTGAAGTTTATAATATTGACATAGATAGAATTGCAGAAGATAGAAACGACAGTTCTGTTTATCTTTATTCGTTGGATTGGGAAACGAGATTTTCAACACCAACGAATCGACAAACTAATTTTAATCCTAAGTTATTAGAACTTCCAAAGTATGACCCAAAGGTAATTCACGAAAGATGTGTTTTAGTTCACTACGAACCAAGACCAGGAATGAAACACTACTCTTTACCACCTTATATAAACGCTTTAGAAGCTATTGAAGAAGAAATTGAGATAAGTCAGTTTCATTTAAACAATGTTAAGAACGGATTTGTAGGTGGTACGATGGTTAATTTCTTAAACGGTAATGCAACCGATGCAGAGAAAGACCAAATAGAAAAAAGATTCAATGCAAAGTTTGCCAACGGTAACGGGAGTAAAATACTTTATAATTTTGCTGATGGTAAAGACCAAGCAGCCGAAGTATTACCATTACAACCAAACACCTTAGATAAGCAATTTGAACAAAGGGCAAAGCAAGTACCTGAAAACATTATTATAGGTCATAGGGCGGTTAGTGGTATGTTATTTGGTATCAAATCAGAAGGACAATTAGGAGGTAGAACCGAGATATTAGAAGCATACGAACTATTTAAAGAAACGTATGTAAAACCAAGACAAGATACTGTATTAAGTTCTGTAAATAAGATATTTGAAATATTTGGATTTAGTCCGATTGTGGAGGTTAAAGAACTTAAACCTTTGGCTAATCTGTTACCACTTACAGAAACAACTATTGCAAGTATATTACCAAGACAGGTTTTAATAGATTATGTGACTGAAATGTACGGTTTAACTATTCCTGAAGCAGTACAACCCGTTCAATTAAGAGAAACAAAGCCTTTTTATTTTGATACAGTAGGCGAAAGTTCAGACAATTATGAGGAAATAGAGTGTCATCACGTTGAATTTGGGGATGATTTAAGCCCTATTTTTAAATATAACGAGCTTGAATTTATTAAATTAGCCGAAGGTGATGAGAAAACAACAGCTACATCAAGCGGTAACATACCTAAAATAGAGCCAAAAACACCTAAATTAAGCCCTTTAGTCATCAAATATCGGTACGGATTAAGACCCGATGCCCCTGCTTTGCAGACAGAAAGTAGAGATTTTTGCCAAAAAATGATGGGATTGAATAAACTCTATACAAAACAAGAGATTGAAGGAATGAAAAACGACATGGACAACTTTGATATTATTAATAATTCAAATGTATGGTTATATCGTGGAGGTTGGTATAAAGACCCTAATAAAGAAGTAGCAGTTCCTTTTTGTAGGCACATTTGGAATCAAGTAATAGTTAGACAAAAGTAATGGCAGTAGTATATTTATTAAGTGCAGCAGATTTTATAGCTTATACACCCGTACATGGTAACGTAGATGCAAAATTTTTGCAACAGTCTATCTTAGCGTGTCAAGATATGTATGTTACTGAAATAGTAGGAACAGACCTTTACAATAAACTAATTACTGATTGTCCAAACGTTACGGGCAATTATAAGATTTTACTTCAGGATTATTTACATAAGGGAATGAGGTATTGGATTATGGCAGAGATTGGAAGCATCTTATCCAGGCGTTTTACTAATATCGGATTTCAGGAAAAGTACAGCGAAAATTCAAGCACAGTAGATAGAGAAAATCTTATAAGTGATTACGGTAATATGATGAATAAAGCTGAATATTTTGCAGACAGAACGAGAAAGTATCTATGTGCAAATGAAACTTTATTTCCTGAATATACCACAAGTTTAACAGATGACGGAATTACACCTAAAAAAGATTTGTTTAAGAGTTCAATTTATTTAGGAGGTTCAAGAAGGACATTTAACGGATTTCAAAGATTAGATGATGACGATGACTGTTGTTAGAAAACAAAGAGAAATAAATAAAGGTAGAGGTAATAGTAAGAATAAAGAAAATCTTGCAAAGTTAGAAGCATATATAAAATTAAATGACACTAAATCAGATTTTCAAGATAATAGAAGGATTTGCCAATAGTCACAGTAATATAAATACTGTAATATTTGGTAGTAATTCTGAAATTGACAACTCTGATGTTGATGGAACGTTAATGTGGTATGATGTAAGTCAAGGAAACACAGACGGAACACAGCTAAATTATACTTTTGAATTAGCGTTCTTAGATGTTTTAAATCCTGATTTATCTAACTTAAAAGATATAATGAGTGATACATTACAAGTAGCACAAGATATATCAGCAGCCATTTATAATTATGATGGTGATATTGAGTTTGACTTACCAAAGAAAAGTTCAATACAACCAGTAGAGCATAAATATTTAAGTGATTATGCAGGACATACATTAACGTTTACAATAAATACACCGTATGAATGGAATGAATGTTGGATTCCTGAAAAGACAACACCAACACCAACACCACAACCAGTATTTACTGTTTATGATAATAATTTAACAGAAGTAGGAACGGTAACAGGCGATGATTTACAGGTTATAGCCTTAGACACCAACGGAGATGAAATAAACGCTACCTATACATTAGTAGGTGGAGTATTAACTTTAAGCGGAATAAGCACAACGACAATGATAAGTTTTACAAACGTAAATACAACCCTTACAAATGCAGCATTTGTAGGTAAGACAGCAGCCCAATTAGTAGTGTTAGGCAACGGAACAGAATTAACTACAATTAATGAGATTGCAAGTGTAGTCGGAACGACAATAACATTAGTAACTTCTTTAAGCGGTGGAAACGTAAAAGTAATAGTTTTTTAAATGAAAAAAATAGCGATAATTTTAATTTTAATAAGTGGTTTAGCAAAGGCACAAACACCACCGAGAACGGGATATTTAGTTCAACCTGCGAAATGGAAGTTTGTTAATCCTATTTGGTTAGATAGTGGAGCATACATAACTAAGATTTCAAAGACAAGCGGACAGAATAGGTATTTGGTTTATGACAGCGTTAAGGGAACGATTGGTTACAGGTATGTAACAGCAATAGATACAACTTCATTATCAAATCGAATAAATTTAAGAGTTAAATATACAGATACATCTACAATGTTAAATAAGTATCTTAGGGCATCTGATACTCTTAAACTATCTAATAGAATAAATTTGCGTGTTAAATACACCGATACCGCAAGTATGTTGGCTAAGTACCTAAGAAGTGCAGACACATTAAAACTTCGGAGAGATGTAAATTTGAAAGTACCCTATACGGGTGCAACGGGAGATGTTGATTTAGATAATTTCAGTTTAAATGCCAAAAGTATTCATGCCAAAGGAACGGCAGGCAATGGTCATTTAGGGTTAAAGCATCAAAGTAGTGGTGCAACCGCAGTAGGAAGTGAATCGGTAATATATGCCGATGCGGTTGGAAACCCTAAATGGAAAAATGACGGAAACACAGTACAAAGTGTAATGTTGGAAAACACAGCAATTACGGGTGCAACTAAAACAAAGATAACATACGACACAAAAGGATTAATAACAAGTGGCGCAGATGCAACTACGGCTGACATAGCAGCAAGTACTAATAAGAACTATGTAACAGATGCACAAGCTACCGTAATAGGTAACACAAGCGGAACAAACACGGGAGATAATGCAACCAATACTCAATATAGCGGATTGGCTGCAAGTAAACAAGATGCCTTAATTTTAACCACTACGGGTACTTCGGGAGCAGCAACATTGATTGGTGCAACTTTAAACATTCCACAATATAGTGGTGGAACGGTTACAAGTGTTACAGGTACAGCACCAGTAGTAAGTAGTGGTGGCACAACTCCTGATATTAGTATGGCGGCTGCAACTACTTTTGTAAACGGGTATCTAACTTCTACCGATTGGAATACATTTAACAACAAAGGTAGTGGTACTGTCCAAAGTATTGCAACAGGATTAGGATTGTCAGGAGGAACAATAACCACAAACGGAACATTATTAGTAGATACTGCGAGTGCAAGTATAATTAGCCGACAAAGAGCAGAAATGAAATTTTATCCTATTAATTCAAATCCAAATGGGTATTTAACCACAGCCGTTTCAAGTGTTGCAGCCTTGACATTAGGAACATCGGGAACGGATTTAAGCAGTACGGTAGCCAACGGAACAACTACACCTGTAATCACCTTAAACGTACCAACAGCGAGTGCAAGTAATAGAGGGGCATTAAGTTCTACTGATTGGAGTACATTTAACGGCAAAGAAAGTGTATTGACTTTTTCACGAGGTTTAAGCCGTTCAACTAACACAGTTCGTTTAGATACATCTAAAAGTTATTTGTTTACAGCAGGAATGAAATTTAGCGGATTAAGTAATACTTTCGGACAAAGTAGGGTAGCAGTAATAGATTCAGTAACAGGTGCAATAGGTTACAAATATATTTCATCAGGCGGTGCTGTTACAGGTTCAAACGGTATATCTGTATCAGGCAGTGGTGTATTATTAGGTCAGGCAGCAGCAGGTTCAGGTGCAAGTGATTTTACAGCAAATAGATTTTTATACCTTTCAACGTTTGCACTTCAATTAGGGGGTTCAGGTGGTAATGACCTTTATAAGTTTGATAATGTTGGATTAAACACAATATCGGCAACAAGTTTATCATCTACCCAAGTTGACACTAAAGGTTTTTTACTGCAAAACACAACGGCAGCAACAGTTGGCGTTCAACAAATAAGTCCTTCAATACATTGGAAAGGAAGTGGTTGGAAAACTAACACAACAGCAGCAAGTCAAAGTGTTGATTTTAGAGCATATGTGCTACCTGTTCAAGGAACAAGCAATCCTACTTCTATATGGAAATTGCAAGGAAGTATAAATGGTGCAGCGTATGTAGATTATCTTAAAGTTAATACAGGAAGTAGCGGTAGAGTAGATGTTAAAACTTTACTTGTTGGAGGAACATCAATAGGAGCATCATACGATGGAAGTGTGGATTTATACGCTGCTAATAATAGTAATTCAGGAATTATAGCGGCCAACGGTGAGATATTAGATATAAGAAGTATGTCAACAAGTGCCCTTGCTAAATTAGTACTATGGAATTATCAAGGCAGATATTATATGAATTGCATGGATGATGGAACGAACGCAACTATTGCAATTAATAAAGGAGCTACTAAAGCAACAGCATCTTCTGTTGTAGATATTGCCTCTACAACAGCAGGATTACTAATACCAAGAATGACCACTGTTCAATTAGTTGCAATATCAGCACCCGCAGAAGGATTAATGGTTTATGATTTAACCTTACATAAACTTTATGTCTATGACGGAACACTATGGCAAGCAGCTTGGTAATAAAAAAGAATATGAAAAAAATAATATATATAGCAGCGTTTTTGTGTTTTTCTGTTAACGCAAAAAGTCAGACACGAATTATCGTCAACGGAGATACTTGTGTAAAAGTAACAGCAACAAAAATAGACACTTTTAGCCGCAAGGTTATAAAGCAAACTTTAGCTGAACTGATAGAAATGAAGTCAACCAACATTGAAGAAAAGCGTAAAGCTATGTTAGAATTTGACCGAATGAATGATTTTTATACAAGCGAAATTACACGATTTCGTGCCTTAAAGACCAAAACAGATTAATGTCGGCTACTATATATTACATCCCTAAATCAATAGCTTGGTTTGTTGGGATTATAGTTTCGATAGGTGCAGCCATTAAGGTTCTTCAGTCTTTTTACAAGGTTGTTAAATACTTGGATGATAGATTGCAAGAAGATAAATCCCGAAATGAAAAAATATTATCTGAAATGTGTTACATCAAAACGGTTCAATCTATTATATTACAAAACTTTGGGTCAGCTTGGTTTTTTACCGATGAAGACGGTATGACAATAGATTGTTCGGATAAGTGCTTAGAAATCATGGAGTGCAATAGAAGTCAGGTAGTCGGTGAAAATTGGACAGACTTTATAGTGGCAGAAGAAAAAGTTGAAGTTTATCGGGAGTACAGGGATAAAGTAGCCAACAAAAAAGACTTTAATAAAATATTTAAAACACACACAGGAAAAGGAAACATAATTAAGATACAAAGCCACGCTAAGTTTGCAGGGCTTGGATATTTTGGAACAATAGAAAAAATAAAAATAACAAAAAATGAAAAAAACAATTAAAAAAACATTAAGACCTTTTACGGCAAAGGCAATTGTATCAGAAACTCCCGATTGGGCAAAATGGACATTTAGAGTAGTATTCGCTATTACTGGTGTAGCTACATTTATTATAGCAGGTGACCCAAGTATTCCTAATGAATTAAAAGTTCAAATTGGCGTATATTTGAAGGGTGTAGATATGTTTGTATTTACTATTTCAAAGATGTTCGGAGTTGAAGTAAAAAAGTAATGGAAGACGAAGACGATTTTAATTATTATCCCGACAGATGTTAGAACACGAAATTGAATTAGGACTTAACAAAGTCAAAGAAGTTTACGGAATAAATCACGCTAAACGATTGGAGCAACTATTCAGAAATGAAACCTCCCATTTTAAATCAGGTAATTTTTTAGCAACACTTTCGCCTGGAATGGAAGTTGGTGGAGATAAAAAAGAGTTCCCGTATGGGTGGACTTCGTTGTTACAATTTTGGACAATCAACCCACAATATGCTCCGAGTGGAGTTTATAGTCAAGTTGAAAATACAAGTGCATTGGCAAAATCAAGAGGAGTAAGAACCTTTATTAAGTTTGAAAATTGCATAGCTTCGATGATGAGTGTAGCCCATTTGGTTAATATTAGGGGTGGAAATTTCGGTTCGTGGTTTAGTAAAAATGCAGTTCAGCAGCTAAAATACAATCAGGAACTTGACAATATCAAGGTTAGGATTGTAAAATAAGTTCCTTATTTAGAACGATTATAAATTACACTTTGTAGCGTTTATAGTAGTTTGCGGATTTGCATATATCAATTTTTCTTTGGTTTGATTTTCGTCTATATGGCAATATTAGAATATATCGAAAGTAGATAGTTGCTTAAATCGCATGAAAACAGCCTTAAATCGAATAATTGATTATTTAATTAATAGTTGTAATTTTGCCTTATGAAAGTTCAAAACATACCATCAGAAGCAAAAGGCGGTTATGTATTAATGACAACCACTCACGGTGAAAAGTATATATCTTCGGAGGTATTGAAAAAGTTTAAAAAGAAAAAAGATGCAAAGATTAATTTGGATTAGTTTATTATTTATGTCTGCAATGAGGAGTTACGGGCAAGCAAAATATGAAGGAATTTTTATAGGCAATTCAAGCCATCGAATAACTGACAGGGATACAATACCATGTATTTTATTAATTTGTGATACGGCAAAGCGATACGATACTTATAATAGTGAAAATAATCACGTTTATTGGATTAAAGGATTTGTAGTTAAAGAATACAAAGGAGAAAATTATTACAAAATAGATAAAGTAGTTCCTATATTTGAACCAGTTGAATATTTAGATAAGTGGAAACACCCTTTAGATAAATCAATTATAGTATGGCAAACACAATAAAAATATAAAGATGCAAAGATTTAGTTATGGGTTAAATGTCGCTTTGGCGATTGGATTATTTTTAGTTGTTTTTAGGTACGGATGTAAACCCGAATATAAAGACAAACCTTTGGTTATTAAGATAGTAGATTCAAACGCTATGTATGACCAATTAGAAAGCCAATACAGCAATCAAATGTTAAAGTTGTACGATAGTATAGAATATTTGAATAGCCACGTTAAAACAGCTAAAACGATATACAAGACTAAAATAGTACAGGCGTGGAATGATAGTGTAGTTACGATTGATGAATGTACGGAAATTGTCAATCAGGCGAACTATATAATTACGGAGCAAGATTCATTAATAGGGATTCATGTAAGGAGTTTAGATGCGTGTGGAAGTCAAGTAGATAATTTAAGAAAACAAGTAAGTTATAACGAAGGATTAAAAACGGAATATCAGAATTTATATAAGGAAACGGCAACCACGAATAAGAAGTTAGAAAAAAAGATTTTAAGATTAAAGAAATCCCGAATATTATTATTTGGATTGGGGTTAATAAGCGGACTAAGTGTAGTTTTCGTTAAATAGAATAGTAGTTTAATTGTTGAATGGCAGGGTTGTGAAATCGCTGCCATTCTTATTTTTATACCTTGATAATTAAAATGTTGTATTTTTGAAAAAATTAATCAAATAATCTAACTATGGCAAACCCCTTAAAAAATGAACAATTAAGAGAATTTATTAAAAAGTACCCTAACTATCCGAATCTAAAATTAGCCCGAATGTTTCATGCTGAAAATCCGTTACTATATAATAACGTTGATGTGGTCAGAACAAACATAAGACAAATATTAGGTCAATCAGGCAAATGTGGAACTAAAGACCAATCTTTATTTAGCAAAGCTAAACCTTTAAATCCTTACAACCTACCCGAATCCTTTGAAAGCGATTACAGCCCTTTTGAACTTAAATGCAACAATCTTTTAGTATTATCGGATGTTCATATACCTTACCATTCAATAAGTGCTTTAACGGCTTGTTTTGATTATGTCGCAGGAAGAAAAATTAATGCTATTTTATTAAACGGTGATACAATAGATTGTCATATGCTTAGTAGATTTGTTCGTGACCCAAAGGCAAGAAACTTTGGTGAGGAATTAGATGCATTTGCCGAGTTCTTTGTCATCCTTAAAAAGCTATGGGATGTGCCTATTTATTTTAAACTTGGGAATCACGAAGAGAGATATAACCATTTTCTTTGGATGAAGGCAAACGAATTAACAGGAGTAGAAGAATTTAATTTAGAAGCGATAATTAAGAAAAGGGCAAATGTTGAAGTTATAGGTGAAAAAAGAATTATCAAAGCAGGTAGATTAAATATATTACACGGACACGAATTTCAAGGCGGTGTATTTAGTCCAGTAAACATAGCAAGGGGATTATTCCTAAAAGCAAAAGTAAACGCTATGCAAGGACATAACCATCAAACATCAGAACATTCAGAACGTGATTTAGAGGGCAAGATAACAACTACTTGGAGTATTGGATGCCTTAGCGAATTACACCCACAATATATGCCTATCAACAAATGGAATCATGGATTTAGTTTAGTTGATATTGAAGATGATGGAACATTTGAAGTACATAATAAAAGGATTCACGAAGGCAAAGTATTATGACAGACCCAATCAATCCACCACATTACAGAGATGGCAAAATAGAAGTCATTGACTATATAGAAGATAAAGGCTTTGGTTATAATTTAGGTAACGTAATTAAATATGTTTCAAGGGCAGGAAAGAAATCGGATAAAATAGTTGTAGATTTGGAAAAAGCGAAGTGGTATTTAGAACGAGAAATAAAAAAACATAGTAAGTAAAAAGTAGTCATTAATCAACATAATTGCGTTTAATGATGAAAATATACACCAATTTTAAAAAATAATTTTTTATTTCAAAAACTAATTGTATTTTTGAAGTGTTATTAGTTCGATTAGTAACCTTCAATACTGGCTTTTATAGCATATTACCATAAAAGAAACCTCTAAAGAAACCGTTGCAAATCGAACTTGTAGCGGTTTTTTTGTTGTATTGGATTAAACAAATCAAAAATAATCCTACGAGGCGAATTAGAAATACATACCAATAAATTAAGTTTGTTGAAGTCCATAGATGCTTTGTGAGAGGTTTTGCAGTTATGGCGGGTAATAATCAACTAAATAAAGCAAACTTGATTAAAAGGCACTGAAATAGTAAGTAGTGAGGACTATAATACTAACTTCAAAAGAAGTCACAAGCAGTGTTATTTGAAGTACTGATTAGAGATAATAAAATTAGGGTAGGTATTACCCAAGATAAAAACCTCTCTATTTTTAAAAACAACATATAAAACAGTTTAACTATTTAAAATGATTCTAAACTACTAAAAGTGATAAATAATTAAACCAACTATATTAATTTTGACAAACAATTAAATTATGAAAATAAAAGTACATCAATCAGTAGAAGCGGAAATTGAAATAATATTTCCAGTTAGTTTTAAGGAATCCGAAGGGGTTTTTATTCATTGCTATAATGAAAATAACTGTATTGTAGTTTTTGAAAGGTCAGGTAACTTTTCAAGGTACGGTGCTTCTGTGGCTATGAACAATTATAACCCATCTATGAACTGCGACAAATCAGAAGTAGAAGCAGCCTTTAAAAGTGTGGTAAATAAAATGATGAATGAGGTTTTAAATCCTATTACAATAGACCTTAACTCAACCACACCCACCGAAGAACTTGAAAACCTAAACACTATTTTATTCGGACATGATGAAGGTTAATTATCCAATCGTTACCCATGACGGAATAACATGGACAAAGGAAGCCTTAGAAAAAATCAAGGCATTAGAAGAAACGGAATTAATGGTAAGTGAATTGTCGGTAACTTTAGAAGGCGCGATTCAAGCGGATATAAAGCTAAATTTATCACAGAGTTATAATTTGAGTTCGTATGAGTTTTTTTGCTCTGACGAGTTTATAAACAACCCTGACAATCAAATTTTGGTGATAGAATACATTTTAAAAAATTATGTAAAATGGCTATGAGCAACAAGGACAAAATCACAACGGCATCAATAATAATAGGAGTAATCATTTTAAACATTTGGATAATATGGAACAACTAAACAACTGGATTAAATCAATCCTCACCCGAAAAATAACTTTTAAAAAACATTTAAAACAAATAAGTAAACCACAAAGAATATGAAAGAAATATCAAAAGCAATATTAGCGGCACAAATGGAAATGGGCAACGCTACAAAAGGAAGTTCAAACCCTTTCTTTAAGTCAAAATATGCGGATTTAAACGCTATTCGGGAGGCTTGTATGCCTGCACTACACAATCACGGAATAAGTTGTTTACAGCCGACCGTACACATAGATGGTAAAAACTTTATTAAAACTATTCTTTTGCACGAATCAGGCGAAACATTTGAAGGATTAACAGAAATAATCTACTCAAAGATTAATGATGCACAGGCACAAGGTAGTGGAATTACTTATGCAAGGCGTTACGGATTACAAAGCCTTTTAAATATTGGTGCTGATGATGATGATGGAAACAAAGCAAGTATGCCAGTTAAATCCAAACCTATTGTAGATAACGAATCCGATATTAACGTATTTTCAGAATGGGCAAGTGAAATAGAAAAAGCAAAAACGATAGATGAACTTATGGTTTTATATAACGGTAAAAAAATTACAATAGATATGAATGCTACTATAAAGGCAATGTTTACTAAGAAAAAAGTAGAACTAAGCAAATGAACTCAAAAATAAGTGCATCAGGAATAGGCGAACTATTAACGGGAGGTAAAACAGGCGAAAGTTACCTCCTTCGCAAAACAATGGAAAGTTTAGGGATTGAAGATAATTTAGATACCAAACCAATGCAGCACGGAACTATTAACCAGTACGAAGCCTATGAACTAATTGTAAGCGAAATAGACAACTGCAAATGGCACGATATTTATACACCTATTAATGATTGGTGCGGTGCATCAGCCGACTGTATTGGAGATTTAGGAGTATATGATATAAAATGTCCATATTACGTTGATACCTACTTAGAACAATGCCAAAGACTTCCTAAAAAATACTATTTCCAAAACCAAATGCAAATGATAGCAGAGGGCAAAGACTTTGGAGGCGTTATTCTTTATTTAACCAGTCCTGAAATAGATATGTACGGAAACAAAATAGAATATCCATATCCTTTAGAAGATAGATATTTTGTTCATCCAACCGAAAAAGACGAGGAAAGTCAAGATAGGATTTTAAAAGGTGCTGAACGTGGTTATTTAACTTTGGTAGATTGGCACGAAGTTTTAGCAAACGCACCAACAAAAGAACGAGATGAGTTTTTTTATGAGCAAATGAAAGGCGGTGCAATTTACCGAAAATTAAAAACGGCTTCGAGTATTGAAAACACAATCCGAAAAGCATTTAGATTAGACAATGAATTTTACTATCAAATAAAAGAAAAATGACAACAAAAGCACAATTATATTCAAAACTAAAAGAAAGAAACCCTTATGTATTTTTAGGCTTACTTCACCACGAAAAGATGAAGCAAATAGTAAAAATTAAAAAATCAGCATCTGTTGAAATAATTAAAAAACTATTGCCTGAATATTACGGCTATACATGGGAAGAAATAAACGTGAAAACAAGAGTAAGACCAATATCAGACATTAAGCATCATTTTATTGCTTTGGTAAAGGAAACAACCGATTTATCATTAATGAGTATTGGAGCAATATTTACTTATAAAGAAAATGGAATCGACCATACAACCGTCTTAAATTCAATTAAGGCGTGGGATAATCTTATAATCTATGACAAGGTAAGAACTGCAATGCACGAAAGGTTTTTATCAAGCATAAGAGAAATTCAACTAAACCCTTATTTAGAATGATTATAAACTACCAAATCTGTAAAACGTATTGATTAAAATAGTAATTTTGACCTACAATTAAATTATAAAGAAATGAACGATTTGTATTTACATAAATTATCTGACAATGAATATGCTATTTTCGGCAAAAAAGAGTATTGTTATGATAATTATAGTTCAGTTGAAATTGATGGTAAAACATATACGAATAGAGAAAATATAGATGCTATTATGGATATGGAAGAAGAATATAAAAAAGGTAAATTAAATAAAATAACTACTAATTTTTTGCATTACTTTGGAGAAAAAGAAATAACTCTTTATTATAAGGTGTGGGCTTATGGTTCAACGATTTGGGGTTTTGCACGAACTGAATGGTCACAAAATGAGATGGCTAACTATATTATGTTTTTACAAGAGTATAAATTGCTACCAAAATGTATTAATGAACTTTATATTGGCAAGGGTGGTAGTGTTTATACTTATGATATACCTAAATTTGAGCTTAATATTTTAAGTTATGGTTACAACAACTTTGTTATCATGGATATTCAATACCAATATATTGTTAAATACAATATACCAAGAAGATTAATAGAAAGCAATTTAAATAGATTATTAGGAACATGGAAACATGAATTATTATTAAACGAATATCCTGAATCAGAAGATTTAAAGATAAAGCAAATACAAAAGTTTTTAGGTAAAACCGAATTTATATATTATAGAGAGAAAAAACGTAAACAATTAAAAATATGAGACCAGTAAACACGAAATCAATGTTCAGTATGCTTTGCACATACATGGAAAAGTTAGATTCAGGCGAAATTGACGTAAGTCAAGCAAGTGCAATGAGTAAATTAATAGGTCAAGCAAATAACCTATTAAATTACGAACTTAAAAGGGCTATATTAATGACAAATAAAGAATTTAAAGAAGAACACAGGGCGTTAGAGTTAAAGTCATTTGATAGCCTTAATCCATGACCTTCAATAAGCAACAATTCAGCGAAGATTTATTTATGCTCCGAAACAAGCGAAATTTCAGCCGAGCAATGGTAGAACGGGAAGTAGGAGTATCGGTATCAACTATGCAAACTATTGAGGAAGGTAGATTTATGCCCAACATTAATAATTTTTTGAAACTTTGCAAATGGATGGGGATTCCACCGACAATTTACTTTTTAAACAATTAAATTATGAACATAAAAAACCTATTTAACAGTTTCTTTAATACAACTGGAGAAACCGACAACTTGCCCGAATACAATAGTAAGGCAGAAACTCAAAATGAAAGAGTGTTAAAGATTTTAACGTATGCGAAGACCCATTTAACACCTGCTGAAGTATGGGCAAGGTATTGCAAGTATTACAACCGCAAAACCCCGATTACAAGCATCAGGCGTTCTATGACTAACTTGACGAAAAAAGATAAGTTGGAAATGGTTTATGTTAAAAAGATTGGATTATTCGGCAGACCTAACTACCAATGGAGAATAAAATGATACCAACATTTACAGACTTTTGGAATCTTACAAGTAAGGTAGGATTAAAAGAACGGTTGGCAAAAAGATGGTTTTACATGCCAAGCAACCACAAGATAATAATTTTCAACAAGGTTAAGGATTTAAAAACCAAACCTAACCCAGAAACATATTTAAACAGAGGAAGATGACTGAAATAGAAATAATTAAAACAGAAATAAAAGCCTTATACGAATTTAGAGGGCAGCTTTGCGACCAACTAAAGATGGAAAAGTCCTGCGACAAAGCGTATTTAATTTCAAATACAATCAGAGGAATAGTGAAATCTGAACGTGAACTAAGTTTTAAACTAATGAAATAATGCAATTACAACTAATGGGCAGACAGATAATATATCCTTTCTCTTCATCTCAATTTGAAGATGCTTGGTTAATGTGGAAAGCATATAAAAAAGAGCAGTTTAGATTCACTTATAAATTTATGGGAGAACAAGCGGCACTTAAATCATTGGGAGAAGATTCAAACTATAATGAAGAGTTAGCAATACAAATGATTAACAGGGCTATGGCTAACGGTTACAGAGGCATATTTCCGATAAAAGGAATGATTAAACAATCTACCGATAAAAGTATTTTTGACCAATTAAGTGAAAGATATAAATAACGTTTACGGCTTGGCGAAATGGGGGAATTATACCCACAAAAGCCGATTAGAATTACTAATGTTCAATAACAAATAAATGATGATAGAAAGCAGTCAGCCCCCATTTTGCCAAACCGATGTTACCAGCAGCCCTTTTCGTAGGGTTTGGGAAATGCCTAATTCAAACACTTTTGATATTAAGTGTATCAATAAACTGATACATAAATACCACAATTCAGAAATGAAAAGCATAGACCCATTTGCTAATAAAAACAGGATTGCAAAAATTACAAATGATTTAGACCCCGAAATGAAGGCAGATTATTGTATGGATGCACTTGATTTTTTGAAGCAGTTTGAAACTGGTAGCATTGAATTTGTATTATACGACCCACCTTATAGCCCAAGACAAGTAAGTGAGTGCTACAAAAAAATGGGTAGAACTGTAAATATGGAAACTACTCAATCTTCATTTTGGGGTAACTTAAAAAAAGAGATTGCAAGGGTAACAAAAGCAAATGGTATTGTGATTTCATTTGGTTGGAATACAAACGGAATAGGAAAAACAAAAGGGTTTGAAATACTCGAAATATTAACAGTAGCTCACGGTGGTCAGCATAATGATACGCTTTGTACAGTCGAACGTAAAATTAGCGGACTGTTCGATTAGGGTTGCTGGTAACGTTATCGGGCTTGGCGAAGTGGCTGAACCTGAAGCTAAATAGAATTACTAAACTTTAAAATTAAAAACGAATGTTAATAGAAGAACCGAACAGCCATTTTGCCAAACCAGTGTTATCGCCA
>Ga0315275_10000399_pt1 | contig 35639 bp, 28 predicted proteins | sample YL17G03_0_MG_FD_205557 | JGI IMG/M metagenome (GOLD analysis project Ga0315275, IMG submission 205557) | Sediment microbial communities from Yellowstone Lake, YNP, Wyoming, USA - YL17G03_0 | ecosystem: Environmental > Aquatic > Freshwater > Lake > Sediment | place: USA: Wyoming | collected...
CTTGACAGGTACTTGGAGGCGGCTTAGAGTCACGTCAGGTCCGCCAGGAAGGCGGGCCGAATGGGGCTTCGGATACAGGTCGCGCCGAACCCCAATTTCCACCCACTTTCGGGACGCGGCCCCCATCGGGGCGGACTGCGCTCTAGTCGTCACTCGGCGTGTCGGGCGTGTCGAGGTTGCCGGCTGGACGAGCAATCTTCTTCGGCTCGGATTTCAAGCGGCGCTCAATCTTCTTAACGTCTTCGGCTGGGGGCAGGGATTCCGGCGTGATACCCCGCTCCTTCAAGGCGCTCCTTACGGTCTTGCTGCTCTTGACGTGTTCGCTGGAGATGTCGGGCTCGGTTCGAAGATCACTTTTCTTGACGTTGAAGTTGGTGATTTCATTGGCAAAGTCCTTGGCCTTAATGGTGATCGTGGGCAGGAAATCAGCAAGAGCCCTTTGGGGCGGAACCCCAATCTTGTCCTTCATGTCCTGTGTGGTCAATCCTCCAAAAAGTGCTTGGTCGCCCTTGCTGCGAATCCTACCGAAGCTCTGGTCGTTGCCCAGCCGATCTTGAATAAGGCCGGAAAGCTCCTTCTCGGAAATCGTCAGCTTCTTCCGTGCCCTCAGACGCTCCACATCGGCCAATCGCTGCTCAACAATCTCCATCCTGCGCGTTTGAACCGCAAAATAGGTTTGAGCAAACGCGATGGGCTCCTTGGCCGGGTCTCCGTTTTGGGCAATCAAATAACAGGCATATCGCGTCAATGCCACGTCTTCAATCTCGCGGTGCGCGCCAGAACCCACCTCGACCATTTTGTTAACAGCAACAAAATGGTCCTCCGAGTGTTGGCCTGAGTTGTCACATGCTGTAATCGCCTTGGCAATCACTTCGAAGAAGTTCCGCCAGTCTACATACCCCAACAACTCCTGAAGATCGCGTGCAAGCCAGAACTCGACTCCGCCCTCAGTGTCTGTCTTGACAAGTCGCTCAAAACTGCCGTACAACTGAATCAACGTCTCTTTTTTCATGGCAAGTCTCCACTACTTTTGACACTTGTATCACGCTTCCGATCTTAACTCTTTGTTTTGCCCGCTTCGTTTTCCGCTGCTTTGGGCAACGAGTATTTTTTGCCGTTTCGAATCACGCGGCCTTTAACGGCCCACACGCTCAACAGGCTGCGAATGGTGTTCTCGTTTGCATCGGGCAAGTACCTTTTTCTAACATGCTCGATCACTTCACCGGACTCTGCTTGCCCGAGTTCTTTCAGGGAGGAAAGGATGACATCGGAGACACTATGCGGCGGAACATCGCCAACCGGTTTTGCTTTGGGCGTGGAACTGTCAGTCGTTCCGGCAATGCGACACAGGGATTTCTCGGCCTTTGCCAGAATCCTTAATTCTGCTTCAAGTTTACGCCTGCGCATCCTGATGTTCCTGATGGCATCTCTGATTGTATCGGCCACGGCCGTCCTCCTTTATGTTGAACCGGCGCGATTATAACAACCGAACAAATCCCTGTCAATCAAAAACAATCGGCGGTCGCCAATCGAGTGCATTAGGAAACTGCCAGATTAATCGCTCTGGGCCTGTGTATAGAATGAATAAAGGTCCTCGGCAATAATGCCAGCGATGGCTCTGGTTGTTCGTGGTGTTCTCACGGCCCCAAGTAACCGCCGCACGAACAGGTCAAGCGAAACGGCTTACGGATTGATCGAGAGGCCGCCTTCCTGGATGTCGAGGTCGGCGCGGAGGTCAATGCGGTCAACCTGGCCGTCGCGCATCCAGAGGACGCGGTCGGAATTCGAGAGCATCTTATGGTCATGTGTAGCGGTGATGACCGTCACGCCGCGCTCCACGGAGAGGCCCTTCAGGATCCCGATGATGTCCGCGCCGGTCTTCAGGTCGAGGTTTCCGGTGGGTTCGTCGGCGAGCATGATGGCGGGGTCGTTGACGAGTGCGCGGGCGATGGCGACGCGCTGTTGCTGGCCGCCGGAGAGTTGGTCGGGGCGATGATCCAATCGGTCTCCGAGTCCGACGCGTTCGAGGACGGCGGCGGCGGCCTCGTCGGCCTCGCGGGAACTGGCGCCGGTGAAGATGCGCGGCAGGGCGACGTTCCGCAGGGCCGAGAGCGACGGGATGAGGTTATAGGACTGGAAGATGTATCCGATGTAGTTGCAGCGGACGTAGGCGAGTTGGCGGCTGCTTAGTTGCGTGAGGTCAAGCGGGCCGATCGTGACCGAGCCGGCCGACGGCACATCCAGTGCACCGATCATGTTGAAGAGGGTGCTCTTGCCGGAGCCCGAGGGTCCCATGACCGAGAGGTACTCGCCGCGGTACACGTCCACGCTGATGTCGCTGAGGGCGTGGACGGTCTCGCCGCGCAGTTCGTAAATCTTCGATACGCCGCGGACGCGGATGAGGACGCCGTCCTGGGCGTCAGTCGCCGGCTTTGCGTTGGCTGCCATAAGTCGCTGATTCCTCAGTACCCCCGCTACCGTGGGGGGCTGGTCATCTAAAACGGCAATTGAAACACGCTCTTGGCGAGGAACGTCAGTCCGATGCAGAGCGTGGCGATGAGTCCCACGCCGCAGGCGTACCCCGCCGCGACGACCGGCACGAACTTGCGCCACTCCAGTCCCATGCGTTTCTGGAAATAGTATCTTCCGATGAGTGCTCCGACGAGGTTGGGGATGACGACGTGGGGGTCGGTCTGTCCGAGTCCCCGGACGGCGCCGTAGACGAGGAGGATCGGGAGTCCGAGGTATCCGAGCAGGGCGAGTGAGGTTCCGCCGATGGCCAGGCCGCCGAGGATGTATGGGACCTTGTTCCAGTTGAGGGTCTCTTCGAAGGTCGAGTATCCGCCGAGCGTGGAGGAATGGATGATGGCGGCCCCTTCGGCGTTCAGTTCCCACATTCTCTGGGCGAATGGATACTGGGGTCCCGGTATGGGTCCGAGGCTCCAGATGAAGTTGGCGAAGACGAGGCTCATCACGATGATGATGGGGGCGAGGATGACTTCGGATTTCCAGAGGCTCGTGAACTTCGTGCCCGTGAGTTCGGCCTGGCGGTACTCGACGGTCTTCATGCCGTAGTTGCTCAAGGGGACCGGCAGGAACCAGACGGCGGCCCCCTGGTATCCGGAGAGGATGAAGGATGCCTCGCGGACCATGGGGATCTCGACGACCTGTCCGGCGATGCCCTCGAGGCGGGCCGTGGCGTAACTGATGATCGGCGTATAGAGGAACCCGTAGAAGAGCATCACGGTCATGACGCCGGGATGCCAGTCAATGAGCCAGCCCGAGAGGAGGATGTAGCAGAGGACGGAGACGATGTAGGTGCCGACGATGAACTTGGTCGGGACGTCGCCGCGACCGGCGGGCGCCGCGGTCAGGACTGGAGCCTGCGGCAAGGCGGCCCGGTGCCGGCGCAGTTGGCGGATCGCCTTCGCGACCGCGATGAGGCCCATGATCGCGATCGCCAGCGAGATGCCGATCGTGAAGCAGAAGTAGAAGTCAATCGTGTTCTTGTAGGAGGTGACGAGCGTGTTGTCGCCGTCGCTCCAGTTGTGCAGGATTCCGAAGTTGTAGAGGACGGGGTTCCCGATGAAGGTGCTCACGAGGCCGACGAAACTGCCGATCATCGCGAAGAACGGCAGGACCATGCCGATGAGTATGTTCCCCAGGTCGAGCGAAAGGCCGGTTGCGACGGCCGGCAGATACTTGCCGGTGTTCTGCGTCCAGTCCACGAAGGGGATCGGCAGGATCTGGATGGGCGTCCCGAGGACGGCGCCCGTGATGGTCGGGAGGCCCACGTAGAGTCCGCCGAACGCCAGACCTATGACCGTGCCGATCGAGAAGACCCGCCACCGCCAGGACTTTGCGCCTTTAGAGTCCTCGGCCGCGCGGTTCGGGTTCTCCTCCTGCTGTTCCTCGCTGAGGGCCAGGATGCCCTGTGCGCCCAGCGGGGCCAGTGGGAACGGCAACTTCTCCACGTCGCTCGCCAGTCGGAAGAGGCCGTAGCCGAGGATGGTGTTGTTGAGGCGCGTCATGATGGACTCGAAGATGATCAGGCCCACCGCCGGCAACCAGACCCAACTGAAGAACGTCCGCTTCGACAGGACGTCAGGGTCGGTCGGGGCGAACCAGGAGGGCAGGGACTCCGTGATGCCGTTGGCCTGGGCCGCCGTGGACTGGGCGTAGAACTGGTTCCAGAGGAGTCCGCCGAAGGGCATCGTCATGGCGGCGGCCGCCAGGTAGAAGAGCGTGTAAATCTCGGCCCGGCCGAGGACCTTGTTCGCCCGCCGCGCCACCTCGATGAAGAGGATGACGGTCACCCACTGGGCGGCCGGTCCGACGCTTCCGCCCGCCACGAGGCCCATGTAGATCGAGCCGGGCACCATGACGAGCGCGACGAACAGTGTGCCGATGAAGGCCGGCCACGTGAACCCTTCCTCGAACGTCGAGGGGACCTCCATCAGGCTGCGAAACTCTTCGAGTTCGCGGTCCATGCGAATCCCGTGCGGCGGGCGCTCGTTGGATGGAGGAGCCTTGCTCACGTCGTCACCTCCGGCCCGGGTCGCGCAAGAAGCGAGGATTGGCCCATGTGCCGGCTCCAGCGAATGTCAAATGTCAAATGTTCAATGTCAAATGGAGGTGCGGCCTCCGGCCGCGATCCTTTCGCTCCGCCATTTGACATTTGACATTGAACATTGAACATTTTTATTTCTCTTTGGCGGTTACTGCAGCCGCCAGCGCCTGGAGCGTCTGCATGCGGTACGACTCGACGACTTCCGCCGACAGGGTCCGCCACAGCAGGAACTGCCTGCGGAGGTCCTGGAGGAAGACGCGCTCGGCCCGTCGCCAGTCAGCGGCGGCGCCGCTCGTGCGTTCGGCCCGGATGGCGACCTCGTCCACGCCGGGGATCTCCGACGGAATGGCCGTCAGGCTGAAGTCTTGAGTCACGCCCAGGTCGAACGGCGCCAGCACCAGCCGCGCACCGAGCGACAGGTGGCCGGTGCCTTCGGCCTTCCCGAACCGCACGTCCTGCGAGGCGAAGCATCCGAGGCCGGCGTCCTCGTGCTGCCGGAAATGCTCCGCCAGGAAACTGATGACCCCCGTGATGTCGTACGACGAGACCGTGAACGGGAAGGTCATCGTGAGGACGTCGCCCTCGGGCTCGGGCATCTTCCAGGACCGTGCCAGGCCGGGGTTGGCGCTGCGGCTGGCGCGGACCGCCGGGTAGATGGCCGAGACGAGCACCGTGGCCATGACGATCGCCTCGGCGAACAGGGCGTTCGTGGACGAGAAGTTGATCGAGGCCGGTCGGATATAGCCGGCCTGGGCGAGGGCCGATTGCGTCATTGCGGCCGCCTGGGCCAGGAGTTGGCCCATCATCCCGCCGACCACGGCGTACACCGCCGCCTCCGAGAAAAAGAGGAACCCCACGTCCGTCGGCGCAAGCCCCAGCGCGCTAAACGAGTAAATCTCCTTCTGGCGGTCCGTGATGCTGCCGAGCATGGTCCCGAAGACAATGAGGCCCCCCAGGATCACCGGCACCAGGAGCGCCAGACCGCCGCTCAGTTCCGTCAGGCGCGTAAAGATCAGGCGGTCAACGCCCTCCGGCCCGCGCGCCCAGACGGGCATCTCGAGGTGCTCGGCGATGGCCCGCCCGGTGGCGGCGGTGTCCACCTCCGGGGCCGGGTAGATCGTCACGAGGTGCATCGTCCCGCCCAGGCGGCGCACGAGGCCCGCCGAGACGACGGCCACCTGGTTCGGACTCAGCCGCGAGTAGTCCTTGTTGACCAGGGACTCGAGCTGGACGGACCGATTAATCGCTTGTAAGCCGGACGCCGCTCCCGCCGCCGCGAGCGCGTAGAAGTCCACCGGCAGGACCGACCGCCCGTCCAGGTGCGTGAGACGTTGGAACCGGTTGGTGTCGAACGTGCCGGCAAACCGGACGCTCGTGCCGGCCAGGAGCACCTCGTCGCCCACCTGAAGGCCCAGTTGGTCCTGGACCACTTTCGGGAGGTACACCCCGCCGCCCTCCAGTTGGGCGATCTTGGCCTGGGCGCTCGCGCCTTCGAGGACGTCCGCGAGTTGCGGCCATCGGGCGAGTTCCGCCGGGTCCAGGCCCATCACGGCGTCCACCGGAAGCGCGCGGCCGGTGGCGGGGTTGGCCGTGCCGAAGGGCGGATCGTTCGCCTGCCGCGTCATCCACCACTGGCCCGCCACCAGGCCCCCCTTGCCCTGGTATCCGTCCACGAGCGTCAGGATGTCCGGCGACATTTTGATGTAATCGAGTTGGCGGACGAAGATGCCGGAAGCCACCTGGTCGCTCAGGGGCCCTTCGTAGACCGCCCGGATGCCCACGCGCGTGCCGAACGACGCGAAGCATAGGATCGTGAACGTCAGGATGACCACGGTGACGGCCGTCAGGGCCGACCTCAGCGGCCGTCGCCGCATCGTCGAGATGCCCATGTTGACGGCGGCGATGAGCGTCCCGAGTCGCGACATGGCCACCGTGTGCCGCCCGATGCCCTGGCCCTGGATCTGGGCCAGTTCCGTCCGAAACTTCCTGATGATGATGTACATCACCAGGCTCGAGAGGAGGATGATTACGAACGCCAGGAACACTACGATCGGTGTCGAGGCGATCGAAAACGCCGGGTGCATCCAGTAGAGCAGCGCGAACGTCACGATGAAAATCCCCGCGAATCCCACCAGCCGCATGTAGATGCTCGTCGCGCCCACCAGGAGCCGCTCCATGACGAACGCGAACGGAATGGCCAGGAGCAGCAGCATGACGATCGCCTGGATGAGGTCGTTCATGATGTCGCGGACCGGCCCCGCCACGCGCCGCGAGAGCGTGTCGCTCTTATCCACCGCGGCCATCATGGGCGCAACCTGCCGCGACTCCGCCGACGCCTCGAGGAACCGCTTGGCCCGCGCGTGGACCGCCTCCAGGCCGGCGTTGGTGATCCTGTAGGCCCGCAGCGACCCCAGCCGGTTCTCGTTCAGTTGCCACAGGTCCTTGGCCTCCTGGACGTTCTCGGCCGGCGGGGTCAGGAACGCGTCAGGCTCGAGGCCTGCGCCGTCCGGCCCCTGGGGCGTCACGTTCAGGAAAGCCGGCCCGAAGGGATGGTAGATCTTGATGTCGCGGATGCCGGCGAACTTAAATAAATAGAAAAATGTAAATTTATTGTCGTGCCCGCAGAGGCTCTTGTCCGGCCTGAGGCGCGCGCTCGCCGTGGCCTGCATCACGTAGAGCGTCCCCGTGCCGCGGTACCCCAGGGGCGGCGGCCCAAGGACGCCCCCGGTCGCCGGCACCAGGCTCACGCGCGCCGACCCCGCCGAGTTGACCGGGAGCGTCTCCTGGTTCGTTATGGCCGACACCTGGCCCACCGCGTCGAACATCACGCCCACGGCGTTGTAGGTGGCCAGGAGGTCTTTCCGAAGCCCCACGAGCGGGAACCGGCCGTTCCCGTCGGCGGCCTCCACCGCAACAGGGTCGAAGTTGAAAGGCCCCGTCACGACCCACTCGCACCCGACTTCAGGCAGGTCAGGTCCGTTGATGATCTGGAAGGCGGCCATGAGGCTTCCGGACGCCGGCCGGTCCTCCCTCAGGCCCCCCGTCACGCGGAGGCCCGCGAAGTTCCCCGACGCCACGTGCTTGCCTGCGTCCCACTGCGGCCACTGGATGAGCGACTGGTCGGTGAAGACCCGCGACAGGGAGAGAGCGCGGCTGTCGGCGAGTCCGGCGATGAGTTTCCGGGCCTCCTCGGCCTGCCCGAGGAGCGGGCGCCACCGGAGGTTCTGGAGCGAATCGGCCGGGTGCCCGTCGCGGGCCCTCAGGTCGTGGCACGTCATGAGCGAGACGTTGTAGATGCCGAAGGTGCCTGCGGCTTTGCCCCCCGCCGCGAATGGACCCTGCACCGCCGACAGGCCCGCCAGGGGGTCTTTGATGGTCTCGGTGTCGAGCGCGCCGCCGGGCGGAAGGGAAGTGGCGGCGGCGCGGAATGCGGCCAGGACGGCCCCGTAGGAACCCGGTTCGTCGGCGCTCTTGTCGCCGCCAGCCTTGGGTCCTTTCAGGACATCGCCCATGACGACGCCCCATGTCGGCCCGGCGTCCGAGAAGTTGTAGGCCACGTGCAGGGCGATCCACCGCTCCGCCAGCCTCTGACGCAGCCGCGACCGCTGCTCGTCCGCCGCCAGCAGCCGGTCGAGTTCGTCCAGGCGGCCGGTGAGCCTTCGGGCGCTAGTGGCCGCTAACTCCTTCCACTCCTCGGGCTGGTCGCGGTAGATGGCCTCCAAGTTGCTCCGGTCGAGCAACCGGCGGACGGTGTCCCACCGGCTGACCGTGGCCTGGAGGGCGTCCTTGGCGGCCTGGGCCCCAGCCGCGCCCTGCCGGATCGCCAGGCGCGCCTGGATCAACTGCTGCCGCAGGTCGTCGTGGAGATAACGGGCGTCTCGCTGCAAGACGTCGAGGGCGGGCCGGCGGAGGTCGCTCTCTTCCCATTCGTCCGGGCCGCCTTGGATGAAGTCGAGGATGCCCGCGACAAAGGTCCGCTCTTCGCCGTGCTGTTTGCGGAGGTTCGCCTCGCCATCATTGTCCATGGCCAGTCCGCTATAGAAGTAGCGGGCGCCCTTGTAGGCGCAGGCCTGGCCGTTCAGGAAGGCCAGCAGGACGTCGCGCCGGGGGGGATGCTGCTTGAAATGAGCCGCCGTCTGGAGCAGGATCGCCACGTTGGCTGCCCCCCGCGCGCCTGGCGTCGCGTGAGGCACCTGGCCGAACGTGTCCACGTCGGCCGAGAGGACGAGCACCTCCGGCTTGGCCCGCTCGGGATCGAAGATCGGATCGGTCCCCGGGAGGAACGCCAGGACGCTCCGTGCGGTCGCCTGCTCCCACCGGAGGTGGCTGACCACCGTGCCGGCCGGGTAGTCCTTCCGGAGGTCGAGTTTCGCGAGGGCCTCCGGCGGCGCGTAGATCCGCACGAGGTTCGCCGGAATGCCCAGGTGTTTCGGGTGGGCCGACGTGGCCGTGGGGCTGCCGATGAAGATGACGGCCTTGGCGCCGAGCGCAAAGGCGCGATGCCAATTGTCGAGGCAATCGTAGTCCAGGACGACGATTGCGCCGCCGGCCGAGCGGTCGCCGTAGTCGGCCGCCTCGCCCTTGCCGACGTAGAGGACGGGGCCGGAGAGGCCCTCCGGCGCCGTGGCGGGCGGAACCGTCAGGTTCGGCCGCAGCGGCAAGAGGTCCACCGTCGCCTGGCCCACGGTCAGTTGGCACCGGAGGACGCGCAACTGCCAGACCGGCGTATCGAACGCGTACCGGTCGGTGATGCCCATCTCCTGGAGGCGGTCCTCGATGTGCTGGACGGCGGCCTCGGCCTCCGCCGATCCGGCCAGGCGGTGCGGCGACGCCGTCAGGACCTTGAGGTCCGCCAGGAAGGCGTCCTCGTCCGCGACCGGCGAGGCCGCTGCAGGCTTGTCCGCCGACTTGGCCGCCGTAGCCTGTTGGGCGAAGGCGGGCGCGAGCGCGAGGAGCGCGAGCGCGAGGAGCGCGAGCGCGATGGCCAGAGGCGAGCGGATCATTCCTGACCTCCGATCCGGCCGACGCGGACGGTGATGTTGCGGCGGTCCTCGACGCGTTCGATGTGTCCGTCGCGGATCCACATCATGCGGTCGCAGACGTTCAGCAACCGATGGTCGTGCGTGGCGCAGACGATCGTGATGCCGCGGTCCTTATTGAGGTGCTGGAGGATTTCGAGGATGTCGGCGCCGGTCTTCAGGTCAAGGTTGGCGGTCGGCTCGTCGCACAGGAGGACCATGGGCTGGTTGCAGAGGGCGCGGGCGATGGCGACGCGCTGCTGCTGGCCTCCTGACATTTCGATAGGCCGATGCGTCCACCTGTCCGCCAGGCCGACCAGGGCCAGCAGGTCCATGCCGCGACGCCGCGCCGCTTCCGGCGCCACCCCCGCGAAGGCCATCGGCACCGTCACGTTCTCCAGCGCCGTCATGTAGCGGATGAGGTTGTAGGACTGGAAGATGTAGCCGATCTTGCGGCAGCGGAGGAACGCGAGTTCCGCGGCGCTCAGTTGGGCCACGTCCACCTCGTCAATGAGGACGCGCCCCTCCGAGAGCGAGTCCAGTGCCCCGATCATGTTGAAGAAGGTGGTCTTGCCGGAGCCGGATGGGCCGAGTATGGCGATGAACTCGCCGCGGTAGATCGTCGCCGTGACGTCGTGCAGGGCGTAGGTCACTTTGTCGCCCATCGGGTACGACTTGACGAGGCCGAGCGTCCGGATGATGACGGGCTTTTCGTCGTGCGCCACGTGTTGGACAGGTTCGTTCATCGTCATTCGATCCGCATCGCTTCCATCGGCGCGAGTCGCGCCGCCATCCAGGCCGGACCGACGGCCGCCACAACGGCCAGCACCATGCCGGCCGCCAGGCACACGCCGCTCCCCGCGAGGAGTTCCTCGCCGGGTACCGCCATCAGGCCGCCGTAGCCCGCCAGGCCGCGCGCGAGCGCCAGGCCGATCCCCAGGATAAGCCCCGCGATCGCCCCGACAAGCCCCTGCATGGACGATTCTATGAGAAAGAGAGTCATCACGACGCCGTTCATCGCGCCCAGGCATTTCATCGTGGCGATCTCCGTGAACCGCTCGGTCACGGCCATGGTCATCGCGTTGGCGACGCCGACCATGCACACGAGGAACGAGAGGGCGATGAGCCACTGCATCCACGGCGAGACCGCCAGGAGCCCCTGGCTCGGCTCGGGCACTTCGTCGCCGACCGCCGCGGCCAGGCGGGCCTCGCGGCGAAGGTCCCTGGCGAGGGCCAGGATTTCGGCCGCGTCCACCCGGATGGGCTGAGGCTGGTCCGAGAGGACGCCGGCCAGCCAGGTCGCCCGGGCCTCGGAATCAATGAGTTCCAGGACGCGGGAGGTGTTGACGTCGGCCCGCTCCAGGCCGGTCTTCTGGACGACGGCCGTCTTGACTGCGGGCAGGTCCAGGCCGCGCGCCAGCGTCGTCAGGAGGGCGTCGCGCCGGGCGAACCGCGCCAGGCCGTCCAGCGCCAGGGAATCGAAATGGAACCCGGCCTGGGAGAGGGCAAGGGTCAGTTCCGCAGGGGTCGCGGCCAGGATGGCCCGCGGCGACTGGCCGCCGAAGGCCTTGCGCACCAGGCCGATTGCCCGCAGGTGCCCGGCCTGGATGCGTTTCACGAGGGCCGCCAGTCGCGGCCGGTTTTCCTGGACGAGCCGCCGGAGGACCTCGACGTCGCCGAGGGGCGGCTTCAGGCGCAGTTCCGCCAGGTGTTCCTGGAACGCCTCGAAGAGTTCCGGCCGCGCCAGCCGCTCGAGCGCCACCGAGGGTTCCAGGCCGGACGTCAGAATGGCATGGGCGGCGGGCGGGAGGCCCTCGAAATACCGGTAGACGGATTCGACCTCTCGTGCGGCGGCCTGGTCCTCGTCCCACTCGGCCGCGCTTGCGCCGCTCCAGGCCTTGTACTCGGCCGTCCGGTCGGCCAGGGCCGTACTGGCGGACAGGTCCGTGCCTCCATCGGCGAGGTTTCGGAGGATGACGCCTTCCGGGTCCGGCGCCGTCAGGCGCGTCACCCATTCGCCGTGCGACCGCGAGTCGCGGAGTTCGTTGTAGGCCGACAGTTTCGTCTGGTGCTCGATCATGCCGTAGACGAGCATGTGGGCCAGGAACGCCACGGCCAGCGCCAGGACCGACACGGTCACCATCGAGCGGAAGAAGCGGTACGACATGCTGCTGAGGGCCAGCGCAAAGCACCGGCCCACGCTCAGGCGGACTTGCTCCTTGACGGTAATGGGCTTCATCGGGCCGCTCCCGTCTTCGGTGGCCCCGCCACGACGACCAGGCCGCGCAGCACGAGCAGGCGCAGGAACTCCGTCACGCTCAGGCGCGCTTCGTGGAACGTCAGGTCGTGGGCCGCCGCGAAGAGGTCCACGATCTCCTCGACGGTCCGCCGACCGTCGCAGGCCTGCCAGACTTCCGAGCCGAGTCGGTCGAGGCTGATGGCACGCTCGCGGCTGATGGGCATGAGCCACGCCAGCGGCGGCCGGGTGTACCATCGCCGGCGCAGGGGCACGCGGAGGAGCCAGCCGCCGTCGGGACGCCTTTCGCCCCGCACGGTCCGGCTGCGCAGCGGCACGGCGTTCAGGAGGTCCATGGCCGAGATGGCGGGCGCGGGTTTCATGGCGTCTCGCCTTTGCCCGGACCTTCGGGACAGCACCGGACGATAATCGCCTCGGGGTCCACCGGCCGGCGGGCCGAGAACCGGCACGCCACCTGGTACAGCGCGCGGGCCGCAGGGCACACCCACGCCAGGCTCGCGCGCGATCGCGGCCGGCCGAAGAGTTCGACCAGTCCCCGGCCGCGCTCGCGGCTGTCGCTCCGGACGGCCGGGTGGCTGCTCACGGTCACGTGGCGCAGCGTCGCGGCGACGGCGCCGACGGACCGGCGGATGACCGACTCGAGATTGCCGTCGAACCACGCCTCGAGCATTCCAGAGCGGCGGACGATGGTGCGGTCGCGGCCGCAGGCGAACCGCATGCTGACGTCCGCGGGCCTGGCGTCCACGTCCTCGATGGTCCAGACTCGCGGCAATTCGACGTCCAGCCGCAGCGCCTGCCAGCGCGAGGTGGCGGCGGCCGGCCCGTCCAGTTCGAACCGCTGGAGGATCGTCCGTTCCAGTTCGGCTTGGTGCTGGTCGGGCCAGGCGATGGCCATTTCAATCCACAGCCGCCGGGGCTTGTCGTAAAGGCCGGCGCGCGTCAGTGCCCCCCCGGCGCCGGCGGACCTGAAGCCGGTCCACCGGCCGACCCGGAGGTTCCTGAAGGTGCAGTCGGGCTGGCGCTGGGCGTCTCGGCGGCGGTAGTCGTCCATCGCCTGGGCGAGGTCAGGGGCGCTGCGGACGTCGGCCCACGACAGTTGCAGCCGCTCGCGCCGCCGGTCCACGAAGACGAGGCGCCCGCGCTCGGAGCGGACCGAGTGCGAGGCCATCTCCCACTCGGCCGGCACCCAGAGCCTCATGCCGAACCACTCGATGGTCTGAAGGTCTTCCATCGCCCGACTTTCGCCCATGGCTCCCATGCCCCACGCCGCGCCGATGCCCGTCATCCCGGTAGAATGCGGTACGTGGTGGGGAACTTGTGCGTCACGGCATAATAAGCGGCGCCGACCAGGATCCACGCGATGCCGGCGACCAGTTCGCCGGCGATGATGCCGATCGAGGCCGGTTTGAGACTGTTGTAGGTTTTCGCCCCGCCCAGTTTTACGACCGACGCCTTGACGCCCCATCCGATCAGGAACGAGGAGGCCATGATACAGGAAGGGTACGTCGCCCAGAAGAGAAACAGGACCGGATGGATGAACCACCACGACAGTCGCAGGCGCGCAATCGAACAGGCGACGACGAGGCCCGCCCCCAGCCCCAGCCACGCCAACTCCACACCGCCCAGGCGGATGGAGGCCAGAGACTCCAGGCCGCTCTGGGCGGTGGTCGCCGCCAGGTCGCCGCGGGCCGACAGGTTGCCGATGTGTGCGGCCAGTGCGTCGAAGGCAAAGGGCGGCACACTACCTGTCGCCCAGCCGTCGGCATGGTTGACGCCGAGGTTGTACTGGAACATGAACGTGACCATGAGGGCGACGACGAATCCGCCGACGAGCATCAGCCCCATCACCGGCGCGATCCGCTGCGGCCCGACCCTGGCGCCGCTCTCCGCCAGCCGGAGGCCATTGGCCAGGTAAGGCATGATCGCCTCGCGCGGGTCGCACACCAGGACGACGCACGCCAGCGCCAGGACGATGTAGGCCTGCGGGCTGATCGCCTGGACGCCGAAGAGGGCCGTGATGACCCCCACGGGCATCCAGTAGGGCTGGATGAAGATGGCGCCCGTCTCGGCGTTGATCCGCGTCAGCACGAGGAGCATAACGAGGACCAGCAGGACCAGCAGGATACTGAGCGGCCAGTCGAGGCCGGCCTGCGAGAGAACGACGGCGGCCCCGGCCACGCAGAGGACGAGGATCCTCGCGGCCCAGGTGGCGTAGCGGGGCGTATCGGTCTGCCGGCGGAAGCCCACGGCGCTGGCGGCCACGTTCAGGTAATATCGCCTTCCGATATACAGGATCATCACGGCGGTGCCGAGGTAGGCGCCAAAGAGCATCAGGTTCAGGTTCTTGCCGCTCAGGTACTCGTGTTCGATGGCGATGCCGTTCGAGATGAACAGGCTTCCGAACAGCACCCACGCGATGTTCGCGATGCCGAGGCTGAACGAGACCTCGCTCGAGAGAAAATAGGTGAATGCCACCACGCTGGGTAAAATGTTCACGGCAAACGCCCCCCACCCCTGGGGCACCTTCGTCGCTCCCGGAAATGCCTCGACCAGCGGCTGGAGCCAGAACGTCATCGGGATTTGCAGGAAGAACTCGTTGGGGAACCACGCGTTCAGGCCGTTGATGAGGTGGACCGCCGCCACCGCCGCAAAGCCGTACCAGAACACCTTGGACCTCAGGATCACCGGGTCGCGCCCGTCGGGGCCCGTCCGCGCCGTCTCTTCGACGAACCGGGCGATCGGGTAAGGCAGCAGTTCCCGGTGCGACCATTGGATATGGACGATCAGCACCAGGCACAGCGCCGCCCCGGCCACGAGCAACGCCGTGATGCCCCAGACCTTCAGCGTCGGCCACCAGACGTCCCACGGGAGGTCTGTGAGGCCCAGGCGCTCGCCGCCGCTCCAGCCTTGCTGGAGAGTGTCCACGGCGAACGGGTCCTGCTCGCCGCCGTCCAGGAGGACGCCGCCTCCTTCGGGGCTCGGACCGATGGCCCCGGCAAACAAATCCTCAAGGAGAACGCGGTTGACCTTTTTCTCGAGCCTTCCGGCCTTGGCGTTCTGGCCGGTCTTGGGACCCGAGCCGATCTGGCCGTCGAGGTAGGCGATCTTCCGGGCGAGGGCCTGTATCTTGCGGTCCGATTTTCTGACGGGGGCGGTCAGGTCGGCGATTTGGCTGTCCAGTTCCGCCGTCCGTGCGTCGAGGTCGGCGATCAGGGCATCGAGGGCCTTGACCTCTGGTCCGGCCTGGCCCGGCGTCTGTGCGGCCAGGTCATCGCGCTCTTTGGACCTGGCGGCACGATCCTCGCGCAGGGCCTTTCGCGGGTTCTCGAGGTTCGCCAGTTCATTGCGAATCTCGTTGTTGACAGCGTCGCGCTGTTTCGCGAGTTCATCTCGCTCATCAGCCAGCCGGCCGCGCTCGGCGATGGCCTCCTCGCGCTCGACCAGAAGCGCTTGAGCCCGCTCCGATGTCGTCTCCGGGTCGAATGTGTCGTAGAACGTCCGGCTCTCGACGATTGTCTTCAACCCCATCAGCAGGTCGGGCTTGATGGAGTCCTCGATGCGACCGGTCCGCTCGGCTTCGCGAATCGTCAGTCGGACCCAGTCCGGCTCGAGTTCCCAGGCCTTCGCCTTGGGCCCTGAGACCTCTTTCTCGGCGGCCGCCAGTCCTTTCACCAGGCCGGGCCAATCGCGAACGTGGCCCTCGGCCACCACGGCCGAGCCGCCGGGAACGTAGGACATCACGTTGGTGGCCTGCCAGTTGGCCTGGTTCTTGATGAATTGGGAGGGCAGGGTGACGGTCGTCGTGAAGGTCCGGAAGAACCCCGAACTGGGCCACCCGCACACCGCCAGGCCGATGGCCGTCATGACCACCAGTTCCGAAGGACGCAGCGGCCAACGAGGCCCCAGGTAGCGCAGCGCCAGGTTCACCATCAGGAGGAGTGTGAGGAGGCCGAAAACCACGATCGGGAAAAAGTTGCCGATCAGGAAGGTCTGGTGCATCACGGCGTCGTTGAAATACGTGACGCCGGCTATGCCGAATCCGACAAGCAGGCCAAGCAAGAGGGCTCTAAGGGTCACTTAAGCAGACCTTCCTGTCGCCACCTTGTGGGAGGGTAAACCCGTCATGTCGAACCCCCCGGCCCCGGCGCGGTGTCGCGCGAAACGCCCGAGCGCGCCGCAAGCCGCACGCTGCCGCCGCCGGACCTTGGCGGTGGAGACTATCACACGAGGCCGGGGAACTCAACTACCAATTCGCCCCGCCAGGGGGTGCGTGACCGCTCCGCCGCTAAGCAATAGCGGCTATCTTTTCCCGAATTGGCGCGGGGCAACGACGAATGACGAAATCCGAATGTCGAATCAAACGGCAAACCCGAATGACGAAAACCGGCTAAGCACCAGGCCCGCGGGCCGCGTCGGCCGTGCCGCTCGTTCGTCATTGTCGTTTCGTCATTCATTCGTCATTCAGGCTTCGGATTTTGTCATTCCGCACCCCCCTTGCCCCTGGAGGTCGAAACACTAAAGTTTACATACCTTGCGTGCCGAGTTGATTAGAGCCTGCCTGCTGGCAGGCAGGCCGGAGAACCAGCAATTCGACGGTGAGGCGGCGCCCTCCGCGCGCCTCGCCGAAGTGGCTGCGCACCCGCGGCAAGCACCTGCCCCCTTCGGTGTACAGGTTGACTCTGCCGCGACGTAGCGAAGTGACGGCGGACCAGGGAGGCGGCCCGTCGGCGGCGACCGCCGCCGACGGGCGGCTGGCTCCTCGCCTGTCCGTGGGCGAACAGGATCCCGAGGCCGCACGCGAGGCCGCGAGGGCTTCCGCGGATGCCGACTCCTCGACCATGCTCGGGGTCGCCCTGAGCGCGTCGAAGGGCGAGCGCCCCACGCTGGCCGGCCGCGCCGTTGACCCGGAGGCCGTCCTCCTCCTGCCGGAAGGCTTCGTCCGCGAGCACCTTGCCATCCCCGTCTCGATCGACAGCGGTGAACTCGTCGTCGCCGTCGCCGGCCGCGCGGACCTCGCGCTCGTGGACCAGATGGAACTTGTGACCGGCTACCGCGTCAGGCCGGTCGAGGCGCCCCAGCGCGACATCCGTCGTGTCATTGAAAAATGTTTTACAGTGGATGGGAGCCTGCGCGACGGCCCGGCCGCCGACGACCTCGGCGGCGAGGGCGAGGCCGGCGGCGTCATCTCGCTGAACGAGCGCCTGGGCTCGCGGCACGACGCCCCCGCCGTCCGGCTCGTGGACTCCATCCTTCGCGGCGCGGCCAGACGCGGCGCCAGCGACATCCACATCGAACCCACCGGCGCCGACCGGCTCGTCCGATACCGCCTCGACGGCGTCCTGCACGACGTATCCCGCATCCCGGGCAACCTCCAGGACGAGGTCGTCTCGCGCATCAAACTCATCTCAGGCCTCGACATCACCGAGCACCGCCAGCCGCAGGACGGCCGCATCAGCGTCCGCATGGAGGGCGCAGAGTTCGACATGCGCGTCTCGACCGTCCTGACGGTCCACGGCGAGAAGATCGCCATCCGGCTCCTCAACAAGTCCTCCGGGGCACTCGGCCTCGAGCAACTCGGAATGACCGAGAGGCAGCGCGAGATCTTCGCCCGCCTCATCACGCGGCCATATGGAATGATCCTGCTGGCCGGGCCGACGGGCAGCGGCAAGACCACCACCCTCTACGCGGCCCTCAAGGAAGTGGACCGCTTCCGACTGAACGTGACGACCGTCGAGGACCCCGTCGAATACGCCTCGGACCGCATCAACCAGATCCAGGTGAATGCGGCCGCGGGCCTGACGTTCGCCGGGGCCTTGAGGACGGTCCTGCGGCAGGACCCCGACATCATCATGCTCGGCGAAATCCGCGACAACGAGACCGCCCGCATGGCCGTCCAGGCTGCGATGACCGGGCACCTCCTCTTTTCGACGCTTCACGCCAACGACGCCCCCAGCGTGATGAACCGGCTGAAGGACCTGGACGTCCCGCCTTTCCTTATCGCCTCGACGCTGGCGGCGGCGATCTCGCAGCGGCTCGTGCGGCGGATCTGCCCGGATTGCACGGAATCCTACCAGCCGACGGCCGACCTCGTGGCGGGCACCGGACTGGAAGGCGTCCAACTGACGCACGGACGCGGATGCGACATGTGCCTCGGAACGGGGTACCGCGGGCGCCTCGGCCTCTTCGAGATTCTCCGGGCGAGCGCGGCCATCCGGGAGGCGTTCCTACAGGGGGCTTCGACCGACGCCCTCTGGGACCTGGCGCGCCGGGAGGGCACGGTGGTCATGAAGGACGCCGCACTGGAGGCGGTCCGCGCAGGCAAGACCACGATCGAGGAAGTCCGGAGGGTCCTTCTGCCGGAGGACATGGAAGCATGAGCACGGGCATCGTGGAAAAACCGAAGGTCATCGGGTCGCATGGCCGCAAGCCCGTCCTGGTCGCCCTTCGACCGACTCAGTGCGACCCCGAGCACGGTCGAGGGGTCGCCGGCCGCCCTGGCACGGCCCGCCCCGCCCGAGGCGGGCCTGCCTCGGGAAGGCAGGGGCGGGACGGCACGCCGCCCGCCAAGGCGCCGCCGGCCGAGAATCGCTCGGTGGCCGCACTCTGGCCGGGGCGACGCGGCGCGAGCGAGCAGGACCTTGTGAACCTCTGCCGGCACCTGGCGGCCCTCGTCGGGAGCGGCGTCGGCCTGGCCGAGTGCCTCCGTACCTTCGCCGAGGAAACCCGCACGGGGACTTTCCGCGCCGTCCTCGAGGAGGTGATGGCGGACCTGGAGGCCGGGCGGAAACTCTCCGACGCTTTCGCGCGACACCCGGAGCACTTTTCGCCCTATTTCTGCGCATCCATCTGGGCCGGCGAAGCCACCGGCACCATGGCCGAGACGCTCGACCGCCTGGCCCGGTACCTCGAGGGCAAGCAGGAGATGCGGCAGCGGGTCCGCACGGCCTTCGCCTATCCGATCGCGCTCGTGGCCGTCGCGGCGAGCGTCGTCACGTTCCTGCTGCTCTACGTGGTGCCGGTCTTCGCGGGCGTCTACGGCCGCATGGGCGTCCCGCTGCCGTGGATCACGCAGTTGCTCGTGGACGCGAGCGGCCTGGTCCTGGCCTACCCTTACCTGCCGGCGCTCCCGCTGGCCGGAGCGGTTGCGGCCGTCCTGTGGGTCCGGCGCAGCCGGGAAGGACGTCTGTGGTTCGACGGGTGGAAGGTCCGCCTGCCCGTGGTGGGGCCGCTCTTCAGGCAGATGGTTCTGTACCGGTTTGTGCGGACGTTCGGCGAGGCGATGGGCGCGGGGGTGCCGGTGCTGGAGGCGCTGGACCTGGCGGGCCGGGTGACCGGCAACGCCGCCTTCATCGCCCGCCTGGAACTGGTGCGCGAGGACGTGAAGCGCGGGGCGGGCCTGACGGAGCCGCTGAGGCGGACGGGGTGGTTCTCGGCGTCGCTCCTCCAGGTGATTTCGAGCGGCGAGCAGTCCGGGCGCGTGCCGGCGCTCCTGGGGCGCACGGCCGAGATCATCCAGCGCGACCTGGACCTGGGACTGAAGCGCGCCGTGGGACGCATCGAACCGATTCTGACGGTCGCGATGGCCGTCGTCGTGGGCGCTATCCTCCTGGCGGTCTATCTGCCCATGTTCGACGTGATGCAGCACGTCGGGAAATGATAATCCGTTGCCCGCCGAGGGGCGGTGCAACGGTTGTTCATAAGTAAAGAAATGTGTGCACCTGGCACGAAAGGAGCCTGGATTATGCACGTGTACCGCAAGAAAGGTTTTACGCTGATGGAACTCTTGCTGGTGGTGGTCATTCTGGGGATCCTGGCCGCCGTGGCCATTCCCCGGATGGCCAAGTCCAGCGGAGACGCCAAGGCGAACGCCTGCAAGGCCAACATTGCCCTGATCAACTCCCAGATCGAGCAGTGGTCAATCTCCAACAGCGGACAGTACCCGGCCGACCAGACGGGGTTCACGGCCAACATCGTGGGCAACAAGGACCTGTTCCCGGACGGCCCTCCGGTGTGTCCGTACGGTACGGCTTACACGTACGACCCGACGACGAAGCGCGTGACGCCGCACAGCCACTGAATGCCCGCGGCGCGGTAGCCGCAGGGCGAGACGTTTCAGTGACCGCTGTGAGCAGCCGCTGCGCGTGCGTGCGGGAGTGGACCATCATGGCTCCACAGATTCGGTGGACGGGGCGCGGAAGGCGTGCGGGGCCGGCAGGCATCGGCGCCGGCAGGCGGCCTGCGCCCCTGCGGCAGCGCGGCCTGCCGGGCGTGACGCTCTTGGAGATGCTGCTCGTCGTGGGTCTCCTGGCGCTCTTGGCGGCGGTGGCCCTGCCGCGGTTCGCCACGTCGGCGACGTGGGCGGCCCAGGGCGATGCGTCGGCCCGCAAGGTCGTGGCCGCCATGAGGCTCGCTCGCCGCATGGCCGTTGACCACGGCGCGACCAACGCGACGGGCTATCGGGTGGAATGCGCGGGCTCGACCTTGCGCATCTTCGACCTGGGCGCCGGCGCCTACTACGCGACGCCCACGAGCCTGGCCGACGGGTGGTCATTCGAGAACGGCGGGTGGACGGTGGTCTTCGATCCGTACGGCGGGGCACAGGTCCAGGCGGGGCAGCCGGCCTATGCGGCCGTTTCCGGCAACCGCGGCCGATGGCTCGTCCACCTGGAACCGGCCACTGGATATGTCTGGTACGAGGAGAGCAAGTGAGCACCCGAAGGCGGCCGGGCCTGACGTTGATCGAAGTCGTGCTTGCAGCGGCGCTCTTGGCCGCCTGCGCGGTGCCGATCCTGAGCGCCACATCGCGCGCCCCTCGGATCGGGGACCAGGTCAAGGCCCGGACCAAGGCGGCCCTGCTGGCCCAGACGCGAATGGAGAACGTGCTGGCGGCCGCGACCGTCAACTTCAACCAGGATTTCACTCGCGCGAGCGAGAACCTGGGCGACGGGTACCTCGCGACGACGCGGCAGACCGCGAGCGGCCTGACGAAGACCGTCACGGTCCAGGTCGGCCGCGACACGGACGGCGACGCGGCGCTTGAAACGAACGAAGTGCTCGTGACCCTGACCACCCTTGTGGCGAACACAGGGAGCCAATAGCGTGGACATGAAGCGAAAAAATGACGCAGCGCGAAAGCCGTCCGGCGGGGGTGGCCTGGTCACCCTTTTGGGTGACCAGGTTGCCTTAGGCGATCGCATGGTCACGCAAAGGCACAGCGTGACCATGCCACCCTGCAAAGATACGCTAAACACATACGGGGCGAAGCCCGGCATGACGATCCTGGAATGTCTGCTGGCGATGGCGATCCTGGCGATCGTGCTCGCGTCGGCCGTGGCGATCGCCCACTCCGCCAGCGTGGTCTTCGACGCCACGCAGTCGCGGACGGCGCTGACGGAGGAAGCGGCGGCCTCGCTGGCCCACGTCGCGACGGCCCTGCGCCAGGCCCGGGCGGTCTCGGCCGTCCAAGACAATGGCGCCGGAACCGCTTCGCTCACCTTCCTGGCGTCCGACGGGACGCGGACGACCTTCGGGCGCGACGCCGCCTCGGGCCAATTGTACTTCGGCCCGGTCGGCTCGACCGCCGTCCTGGCGCGGAACGCGACAGCCCTGGCGCTGCGCGGATTCACGGCCGACGGCACGGCCGTGGCGCTTCCGGCCGCGGAACCCACCGGCGTCGCGACCGTCGAGATGACCGTGACCATAATGGACCCGCGTCGTCCCACGGACTCGGCCTCGCTCACGTCGCGGGCGAGCCTCGAGCGGACGCCGCCGACTGTTATCATCAACGAGATCATGTACAAACCGTCGAGTTCACTTGGCGGCGCGGACAAGAACCAGTGGGTCGAACTCTACAACGCCGCTAGCACGCCGGTGGACGTGGCGGGCTGGTACTTCTGGACCAAGGGCCAGAACACGCCCGACGCCTTGCAGCCGGACGCGCTTTACAGCACGGGGTCCACGGTCCTCGCGCCGGGCCAGTTTGCCGTCGTGACGGACACGGATTCGGAACTGTACCGCGAGGTCCTCTCGAACGGCGACTTCGAATCGTCCGACCTGCACGCGTGGTGGTGCGACCGGCCCACGTGGTACTGGAGTTCCGGCGGCGCCTACTCCGGTTCATACAAGGTCTTCACCTCGGGCGGCCCGACGATGACAACGCTGTACCAGGATTTCAAGATTCCGTCGGACCGGCAGCATCCGCGGTTGCTCGTCCGCGCGCGGATGGCGTCCGGGTCGGCGCCGTCGAGCCGCCTCATCGTCCGAATCACCAACCGCGGGGCGGTCGTCTATGTTCTCGCCTACGACGGCCCGCTGTCGGCCAACTGGGTCACGTATGCGGCGGACCTGACGTCGGTGGTGAACAAAGACGCGCGCCTGGAGGTCAAGGTCTCCAGCGCGTCAATATGGGATACCATATACGTTGATGCGGCGGCCGTCTTCTCGTCGCGGCTGCCGACGCTGCCCCTGGATTGCCTCCACCTTTGGGTCAACGACTCGACGCTCGGCAAGAACCTTGAGGACAAACAAGTCTTCCTCTCGCAGGGCAGCGCCTTGCGGGACGCCGTGGTTTTCGACACTACCTGGGGCGGCAACGGCCGGGTCCCTACGCCGGGACGCCCGCCATGCCGAACAACTAGGGTGGACGATGCGAAACGGTCTTGGACAATCGAGGGGTCGCGGCGTGGCGATGGTCCTGGTGATCTTCGCCATCGCGGTCCTGGCGCTCGTGGCGATCACCATGCTCGACGAGGCCGCCACGGACCTCGTGGTCGTTCGCAACCATGCCTGCGGCCTTAAGGCGCTCTATGCGGCTCAGGCGGGCATCGGCGGCGCCGTGGCGGCGCTTCGCCAGAACCCGTTGTACGCGGGCACGGTCTCCGGCTCGCTCGTCGGGCCGGACGGCGGCACGATCGCCTACTCCGCCATCGTTGTCAACCCGACGACCTCGCCCGTCGTCACGGTGACGGCGACGGGCGCGGCGGACGGGTTCACGCGCAAGGTCCGGGCGCGGATTCTCGTGACCGGGGCGCCCCTGGCCTCGCCGTACCCGGTGCGGATCGTCTCGTGGCAGGAAGTGGTGGGGTCGTCGTAACGGAGGAATCGTCTTATGGCGAGTCGCACGGTCACAGGCATCCTGCTCGACGCGGACGTGCTTCAGGCGGTCGAACTGGCCGCTGACGGCCGGCGGCCTCTCGTCCGCCGCGCCGCGTGCGAGCGCCTGCCGGCCGAGGCCTTCGCCGACGGCCAACTCGCCGGCATCGCGGCCGTCGCCGACGCCGTCCGCCGCCTCTTCAGGTCGCACCGCCTGCCGCGACGGGGCGTCTGCGTGGCCCTGGGCGGGCGGCTGGCCATCGCACGCATCGTCGAGGTCGGCGAAGCATCCGCCTCCGAGGCCGAGCAGATGCTCCAGGACCGCATCTCCCGATACGCCATGTTCGAGAACCGCGAGGTCCTCTGGAAGGCCGAGCCGCTGGAGGGCGGCGAGAAACGCGCGTATCTTGTTTCAGCGGCCGCCGAGGACCAGGTACGCACGCTCCTGGCAGCGCTCCGGCGAGCCGGGCTCCAGGTCGCGCACGTGGAACCTTGCGCGCTGGCGTCGCTGCGGAGCCTGGCGGCCTGTGCCGCGCCTGGCAATCCACCGGCAACGCCGGGGGCGGGAGCCGGCGACGAGAGGCCGACGATCCTCGTGGCGCTGCGGCACGAATCCAGCGACTTTCTGATCGTTCGCGGCGCCCAGCCACTCCTGGTCCGGTCGGTCGAAGTGGGCCTGGGGGAACTCGCCCGCCGCCCGCAGGCCGCCGAAGACCTCGTCGCCGAGGCGACCCGGTCGGTGGATTTCTGCCGGACCCGCTTTCCGCAGGTCCGGCCGCGAGTCTGGATTGCTCTGGCCTCCGACGAGGCTACGGAGGCGGCGGCGGGCCTCTCGGACCGCCTGAAGCGGGTGCTCGCGGACGCCGACGTCGAACCGCTGCCGGCCTGGCCGGCCGCCGTTGGTCGGACCTCGGCCGCCTCGTCGCATGCGCCGGCCGCCAAGGTCGCCGGCCAGACGTGGGCCGCCGTCGGCGCCGCCATGGTCGGCCTGGGCCTCGGCGAAGCGACGTCGCGGCTGAACCTGGTGCCGGCCGACTGGCCGGAGCGCGAGCGCGTCCAGAAGCAGGTGATGGGCGCTGCCGCAGGCATCGGCCTCACGATCCTGGTCGCCGCCGGCGCGGTGGTCTCGCTCCGCCTGGGTGTCGGCGATGCGGCCAGGCAGGCTGAGGCGGCCTCAGTCGCGATGGAGGCCAACACCGCCGCCGTCAAAGAGGTCGCAGCGCTCCGGCGCCAGGCGGCCGAAGCAGTCGCCCAGGCCCGGCTCTGGAAAGACGTTCGCGCCCAGGTCGGGCCGTACGACTGGGCCGCCGGAGTGGACGGCGTCCTGGGGCAAGTGCCCGAGGGCGTCCGCGTCCGCGAAGCGACCTTCATCCGCCAGTCGAGAGCCTCGGAGTCTGCCCTGAGCAAGGCCGAAGGGGCGAGCGACGGCATCCTGCGACTGACCGGCGACGCCATCTCGACGGACCTTGTGCATGAACTCGTGCGGCGACTGAACCGTCTGCCGAGCGTTGAAGAGGCCAACGTCGAGAGGCTCATTCGCAGCGGCGGCGCGGCCGGCCAACTGCCGGGTTACACGATCACGTTGCGTTTCCGCGAGCCGCCGCCCGCGCCGCCCGCGCCGCCCGCGCCGGCCGAGCCAGCCGCGCCGTCGGCGACGGACGTACCGCCCGTCGAGAAGGAGGTTCAACCGCATGATCCTTGAGCCCCTAATGAAGCGGACGCCGCGAGAGCGGTGGACCCTGGCGGGCATGGCGCTGGTGCTCGTGGCCGTCGTCTGCTACCTTGCGGCCGTCGCCCCCGCCCTGAGCAGCCTTGACTCGCAGCGCCAGAACCTCGAGACGACCCGGTCCGGTCTCGACCTTCAACAGCGGCAACTGAGTTGGCTGCGGGCGCAGACCGGGGCGGCTCACAAGACCCTGGCCGACCTGAAGGACGTCCCGTGCCCGTGGATTTCGGCCGACAAGGCCGACGGCGTCCTCCAGGAGTTCCAGGACGACGCCGCCAGCCTCGGCCTGGCGGTCCACTCGATCATCCGCGAGGCCGTACGGCCCCGCCTGCGGGGTGTCCAGATTCCCGTCTCCGAGATCGTAGTCCGACTGGAACTGGCCGGCCCTTACTCGAGCGTCGTGGAGATGATGCGCCGGATGAGCAAGAAAGGCGTGGCCGTCGGGCTTGAGGAACTCTTCATCGAAGGGTCCGACCAGCCGCCCTACGACGTGGCGGTCCGGCTGGTCGTGCGGCTTCCCGCGGCGGAAGGGGCGAACCATGCCTAAGAAACTATCTCAGAACGGAGGGTGCCACCCCCAAACGAAGTTTGGGGGTGCCGCATCCACTGGCCATAGCACCCCCAAGCAACATCGCTTGGGGGTGGCACTCGAGAGCGGAAGTTCTGAGATAGTTTCTAAGGTGCTGATGGCGTCGCTTGTGGCGATGCTGGCGGCCTTCGAGGCTGCGGCTGCCTCCAACGAGGCGCCCCCGGCGCCGTCAGCGCCCGTGGCCGTAGCCGCGCCCCAGGCTGCGCCTGCGCCCCAGGCGGCGCCCGCTGCCGCGACGCCGAATCCGGCGCCGGCCGAACCGCCAGACTCCTCGCGCGCAAATCCCTTCGCGCCGCCCGTCCGCACGGAGGAAGCGAAGTCGCCGTCGCCCGCGCCGGCCATGCGGCCCGCAGGGGATGCGGCGCCGCCCGCCCAGGGCGGGTCGGTCCAGGCCGCTGCGGTCACCCAGGCGGGCGCCGAGTCGCCGCCGGCGACCGCCGCCCCGGCCGTGACCAAACTCAACGGCATCCTCTTTTCGCCCGAGATGCCCGTGGCCATCGTCAGCGACGCCATCGTTCGGATCGGAGACCTCGTGGACGGCTATCGCATCACGACGATCACCCCCGATTCCGTGACGCTCCGGAAAGAAAACGCGAACTACCTGATGACTCCGCTCGCGCCGACCGTGCGGCCCGCCGATCCCCCCATACGGGCCGTATGGCCGGCAGCGCCGGGGGCCGACAAGCCTGCTCCTGATAAAGAGGAAAAACAATGAACCGATACCCGACGATTCGCTATATGCCGGCCATCGTGATCGCCCTGGCCGTGATTCTGGCGTGCGGGTGCTATCGGCCGCAGGCTAGGGCCCCCAAGGCCGCGCCCCACGTCCGCGTCGAGGGGGCACGGATCATGGAAGCGGACCCCGAACAAGATATCGAACAGGGAGCGGTCCCGCCCGCGCTCGAGCCAGGTGCTGAAGCCGCGCCGGCCGCCGAGGAGCCCGCCAAGGCCCCGACGCCGCCCGTCGCCGAAGCCTTGCGCGTCACGCTCGATCTTCTGGACGCCCGGGCCACCGACGTCCTGCGCGGCCTGGCGTACCAGGGCGGCGTGGACCTCATCCTGGCCGGCGGCACCGACCGCCGCGTCACCGTCAGGCTCCAGGACGCTCCCTGGCTCGATGCTTTTAACGCGGTCCTTTCCGGCGCGAACCTTGTGTGCGAGTGGCAGGGCCGCCGCGCGAGGGTCCTCTCGCCCGACCAACTCAAGACCGAACGCGAGGCGGCCGACCGCCTGGAGCACCAGCGGCTCAGGACCGAGGTCGTCCCGCTCCAGAACCTCTTTGCGAAGGACGCCGCGACGGCCCTCGCGTCGGTCCTCTCGGAGGCCGGCAAGATCGGCGTGGACGAGGAGCAGAACAGCCTGGTCGTCACCGACGTGGCGCCGCGGATCGAGGCCGTCCGCGCGGCCCTCAAGGACCTCGACCGGACCCCCGTTCAGGTCATGATCGAAGCCATCCTCGTGGACGTGACCCTCTCGGACGAACTGCACTACGGGTTCAACTGGACGGTCCTGAAGAACGCAGGCAACTCTGTGACGATTAAGCAGGCCCTGAAGACCGGTGTCGGCACGGACGCTTCGACCAACCCGGGCGCGTCGGTCACCTTCTCGCTCCTGGATTCGCCCTGGACGATCACCGGCGTCTTCGACCTCCTCCAGACGATGGACAACGTGAAGGTCCTGGCGAATCCCCGCGTGCTGGCCGTCAACAACCGCCAGGCCAACATCGAGATCATCGAGGAGATTCCATACCAGGTTCTGACGCAGACGAGCGCGGGCGGCCAGATCGGAACGACCAGTTTCAAGGAGGTCGGCATCAAACTGGGCGTCCTGCCGCGCATCGCCGCCGACGGCACCGTCCACGTCAAACTGACCGCCGAGGAAAGTTCGCCAACAAGTTCCACCATCAACCTGATTCCCGTCGTCCAGACGCGTCGCGCCGACACGACCATGATCGTCCCTGACGGCCGGATCGTCGCGCTCGGGGGCCTCAGGCGCCACACCCGGACCACCAACGAGGACAAGGTCCCGGGCCTCGGGGACCTGAAGGGCGTGGGCTTCCTCTTCCGCCGCGTCGAAACGGTGGACGCCGAGACGGAACTGGTGGTCTTCATCCGCCCGAAAATCATCCGCCCCAGGCAGCCGCTGACGGCGCGCGAAAAAACTCTGGCCGGCGCCATCAACCACCCGGACCAGCGGCCGCAGGTCATCCGCACCGACCCCCTGCGCCTCCACGTCCAGGAAGAGGACGCGCGGGCCCGCCGGATTCCGTAGCGCAGCGTTCCGTTTGGATAGTGGCGCGGTGGGTGCGGAGACCCACCGCGCAACCACTCCAACTGAAAATGCTATAGCGCATCACCGCGCGGCGGGGCTCGCGGCCTTCGGTTCCGCAGGCGCGGTCCTCGGGCCCTGGACCCACCGGTAGAGCAGGGCGGCCGCCACGGCCCCGAGCGGCGGGGCGCACATGTAGAGCCACAGATGGTCGAGCGCCGGGCCGCCGGCGAAGACGGCGGGCGCCAGCGACCGGGCCGGATTCATGGATGCCCCGCAGCATTTTCCGGCGGCCAGGCAGTCCACGGTGACCGCCGCCCCGATGGCCAAACCCGCCACGCCGCGAGGTGCGCGGGCGTCGGTGGCCACCCCCATGATGACCAGCATCAGCAGGAACGCCAGGACGAACTCCAGGCCGAAGGCCGCCGCCGGCGAGGTCCCCACAGGAACCGTCGCGCCGAAACCGGCTTCGCGGGTCGCTTGGCCGCCGAAGGTCGCCAGGTGCGCCGCACTCGCGAGGAAGCCCCCCGCACACTGCGCGACGATGTACGGCGCGACCCCGCGAAGCGGAAAACCTTTCACCGCGGCGAAGGCGACCGTCACGGCCGGGTTGATGTGCGCCCCCGACACGTGGCCCAGGCCGTACACCATGCACATCACGACCCCTCCGAACGCCAGGGCTACGCCGACGTGGGTGATGTCGTCCGGATGTCCGTGATGAGCGATGCAGGCGCCGGCGCCGATGAAGACCAGGGCGAACGTGCCGATGAACTCCGCGGCCGAGCGGCGAAGCGTCCCCGCGGCATCGGCTCTCTTCATGGCCGGCCTCCGAGGCGGCCGACCTCGGCGACGACCCGGTCCGAGACCAGTTCGACGACGGCCAGTTCCGGTTCGGTCAGGCTGCGGCGGGCCTCGCGTTTGACTTTAAGGCCCTTGCCCTTCATGACCTCCGGCAGGAAAACCGTCGCTGCCGGGACGCCGCCCCGGGCGGCCAGCGCGTGCGCGGCGCAGCGCTCCCGGCATCCCTCGATGACGACGACGGGGCACTCGGCCACCATGTCGAGGTCCTCCTGCACACCCCTGACGAGGGCGGGAAGGCACAGGAGCACCGTCTCCTGCGGACACAGGTCCTCGCAGACCCGGTACGCCGCTTGGCGGGTGATGGTGCCGACGACCTGCCCGATGCCGGTGCACGGGAGGATTGCGACTTTGCCCTTGAAGGTCACGTTCGCTCTCCTTTCCGGCGTCTCGATTGGCGGGCCGGCGCGGCCGACGCTTTGCGTGCGGCGGCCAGCAACCCCCTGATCGCCCGATGGTACTCCGCCAGGGTCGCCACCCAGCGGCCGAGGCATCGCCGCCCCGCGGGAGTCAGCCGATAGCGCCTCCGGGCGGGGCCGGAGTCCGAGAGGTCCCACGCGGCGACGACGAGGCCGCGCCGCTCCATGCTTCGCAGCACGCGGTACACGCCGGTCGGGTCGGGTCGGCTTCCGGCCATGACGGGCGCTGCGGCCAGGCGCTCGACGACCCGATAGCCGTGCAGCGCGCCGCCGGCGAGCACCGTCAGGACGGCCGGCTGGATCAGCCGCGCCAGGGTCGCTCCCGCGCAGGGACAGGCGTCCCATCGCGCCGCTAGAGCACCTCCTCTATTAGACATGGTCTATTACCTCCGGGCGGGGATTCTACCGCTCGGCGCCGGCGTGTCAAGGGAAACCCCCGGCATTGCCGGGCAAGGGGGACTGTACCCTTTTCGCGCCATTTGCGAAAAGGGGACTGTCCCCTTTGCAAGTTGTACCCATTGCGGTCAAGAAGGGGACAGCCCCCTTTCCCAAGAGGCCGGGAAAAGGGACAGTCCCCCTCTTTCCTGCCTTGTTTTTTTCCTTTCTCTGGAATCGGGGTTTCGTTTCGGATAGGCTGGACCTGACGGCGGGGTGGCCTGGTCACCCCGTTGGGTGACCAGGTAACGTTCATCGGAGCACATGGTCACGCAAAAGCACGGCGTGACCATGCCACCCGTCGGGGGGTGTCCGTGGGCAAGGTGTCGCGGCGCGATTTCCTCAAACTGGCCGCCAGCGGTGGCGGTGCCGCCATGGCCGTCGGCCTCGGCGTCAAGGACCCCGAGCACCTCATCCCCTACGTCGTCCCGCCGGAGCATGTCCGGCCCGGCGTCATCACCTGGTTCGCCACGACCTGCCGCGAGTGCCCCGCGGGCTGCGGCATGCACGTGGCGCACCGCGACGGCCGCGCCGTCAAGGTCGAAGGGAACCCCGACCATCCCATCAACCGCGGCGGCCTGTGCGCGCGCGGCCAGTCGGCCCTCCAGGGGCTCTACGATCCCGACCGCGTGCGGCGGGTTGTCTATCAGCCGAGGGGCGGCGAGCGCCGCTCCTTCGACTGGCCGGCGGCCATCGCCGAGATCGGCCGGCGACTGCGCGACGCCCGGGGGCAAGTCTTCGTTATCTCCGATCTTCAGACCGGCGCGCTGGCCGAGGTGACGGAAGGTTTTGCGAAGGCCCTTGGATCCCAACCACCCGCCTTCTTCGAACCGTTCAACTACGATACGCTTCTGGCCGCGCACCATCTGGTGTTCGGAATCGGCGCCATCCCCGATTATCGCATTGACCGGTGCGATTTTCTGATCAGTTTCGGCGTGGATTTTCTGGAGACGTGGATCTCGCCTGTCCAGTTCGCCAACCAGTTTGCCGCGATGCGTTCCAGACGCGGGATCGCAGGCCGTCGCGGCCGGTTCGTCTATGTCGGCCCGCGCCTCTCGATGACGGCAGCCAATGCCGACGAGTTTATCCAGGCCCCGCCGGAAGCGGTGCTCGGCGTGGCTCTGGCGATGCTCAAGGCAGTCGTTGAGCAGCAGGGCGAACGGGCCGACGCGAAGTTGCGGGCGGCGACCGGCGGGTCCGCGGCGGACCTCGTCGCCCGCGCGGGCGTGCCGCCAGAGCGAATTGCAGAACTGGCCAGGGCGTTCCTTGAGGCCCAGGGCAGCATCGCCTTAGCCGGCTCGGACAGTTCATCGAGCCCGTTGGCTGCCGTAACGGCTGTGGCGGCAGCGCTTATGAACCACGCCGCCGGGCGGATCGGACAGACCGTTGATTTTTCCCGGACCCATGCACTTGGCGGCAGGAACAGGCGGGCCGAATTGGGGGAACTCCTGATCCGCATCGGGCCAGAAAGCGTCGTCATTGTCCTCAACGCCAACCCCGTCTTCACGACGGCCTTAGCGAGGGAGACCCTTCCTCTGGCAGGAACGTAGTTTATCTGGGCACGATGATGGACGAGACGGCGGAACTGGCCACGTGGGTCCTGCCGATTGATTCGCCGCTGGAATCTTGGGGCGATTATGAGCCGCAGGCCGGCATCAACTGTCTGGTGCAGCCGACGATGGGGCGGGTGTTCGACACCCGCTCTTCCGGCGACATCCTGCTTGATTTGGCCCGCGCCGCCGGTCGGCCGCTGAGTCGCGCTGCCCATGAGAAGCCGGTGCCCGATTTCTGCGCCTGGCTTCGCGACCGCTGGCGGGAACTGGCCGGACGCCTGGACCCCGGCCAACCCTTCGACGAGTTCTGGCCGGAGGCGCTGCGCGCGGGCGTCGTCGTGGAAGAACGGAAGGACTCGCCGCAGGCGAAGATCGCAGGCAGCGCCGACGTTTTTCGTGAGAAGCCACCGGCCCCTGCGACGGGTGCGGATGAGGCCGCGCTCTGGCTCTGGCCGTCGGTATTTCTCTTTGATGGCCGCACGGCAAACCGCGGGTGGCTCCAGGAGGCGCCCGACCCGACGACCCATATCACCTGGGGCAGTTGGGTGGACATCCATCCGGCGAAGGCGGTCGCGCTCGGCATCAAGGACGGCGACGTTCTGGAACTTTCTAACAAGGTCGGCAAGGTCGAGGCCCCGGCGCGCGTGACAGAGGACGTGCACGAAAGCACGGTGGCCCTCGCCTTCGGGCAGGGGCACACGGCCCTCGGTCGCAATGCGAAGGACCGCGGGGCGAACGCCTTCCGGCTGTTCGGATGGGAGGGGCAGCGCTCGTTGGGTCGGGTCACGATCCGCCGGACCGGCCCCCGCGAGGAGCCGGTCCTGGCGTCCTCCGGCGTCCAGGATCAGATGGGCCGCGAGATCCTGCTCTGGATGAGCCTCGAGAAACTCCGGGCAATGAAGCCCGGCGAGGGGCGCCCGCTCGTCCTGCCGCTTCCGGAAGGATACCGGCCTGAGAAAGATATCTACAAACCGCACTATTACGCGGAGCATCGCTGGGCGATGGTCGTGGACCTCGACCGGTGCATCGGGTGCGGGGCGTGCGCCGTGGCCTGCTCCGCCGAGAACAACCTCCCGGTCGTCGGCCCGGACGAGGTCCGCCGCGGGCACCGGATGCACTGGCTCCAGATGGCGCCGTACCGCGAGGAGGGCAATCCGCGGCGCCTCGGGTTCCTGCCCCTCATGTGCCAGCATTGCGACGCCGCGCCGTGCGAGCCGGTCTGCCCGGTCTTCGCGGCGGTCCACAACGACGAGGGCCTGAACGCGCAGGTCTATAACCGGTGCATCGGCACGCGGTACTGCTCGAACAACTGCCCCTACAAGGTCCGCCGCTTTAACTGGCTGAACCAGACCTGGGAGAAGCCCCTCGACTGGCAACTGAACCCGGACGTGACGGTCCGGGTGCTCGGCGTGATGGAGAAGTGCACGTTCTGCATCCAGCGGATCCGCGCGGCCGAGTACCTGGCCAAGCGCGAGGGCCGCAAGGTCAAGGACGGCGAGGTTCAGCCCGCCTGCGTCCAGTCGTGTCCGACGCGGGCCTACACCTTCGGCGACCTCCTGGACCCGGCCTCCGTCGTCACGCGCCTCACGCGCACGGACCTGCGGCGGTACCACGTCCTGGAGGAACTGAACACGAAGCCCGCCGTGACGTACCTGGCGAGGATCAAGTCGGACGGAAAATAGTTAGCCGCCCGCCCAAGGCGGGCGCGGCCGTTGTCCGTAAGGCAGGAGAGGAAGTCGTGTCGGAACTTTCGTACGGCGAGATCAACGAGACGATCCTGCGGCCGCTCCGGCCGGCCGGCCGGTGGTACTACGCCGCCGTCGCCTTCCTCGTGGCCGGCATCGGCTGGGCCCTGACGACCTGGATCTACCAGACCCGCGTCGGCATCGGCGTGACGGGCATGAGCATCCCGGTCGGCTGGGCGCCGTACATCACGAACTTCGTCTTCTGGATCGGCATCGCCCACTCCGGGACGCTCATCTCGGCCATCCTGCACCTGGTGCGGTCGCGGTGGCGGACGAGCGTCTCGCGCGCGGCCGAGGCCATGACGGTCTTCGCCGTGATGACGGCGGGACTGTTTCCCATGTTTCACCTCGGCCGGGTCTGGGTCTTCTACTACATCATCCCGTATCCGTCGGAGCGGCAGTTGTGGCCCGATTTTCTCAGCCCCCTCATCTGGGACGTCTGCGCCGTCGGCACGTACTTCATCGTGAGCAGCATCTTCTGGTACGTCGGCCTCATACCGGACCTTGCGGCGGCGCGCGACCGGGCCGAGCGGCTCATGGGCCGCGACCACTTGCGCTCGCGGCTTTACCGGTGGCTGGCGCTGGGGTGGAGCGGGGCGGGGAGCCAGTGGCGGCACTACGGCCGCGGATACCTCTTCTTCGCGGCCCTGGCGACGCCGCTGGTCGTCTCGGTCCACTCGGTCGTGTCGTGGGACTTCGCGGTGTCGCTCCTCGTGGGGTGGCACACGACGATCTTCGCCCCTTACTTCGTCGCCGGGGCGATCCACTCAGGGTTAGCGATGGTCCTTGTGCTCGTGATCCCGATGCGGCGGCTGCTCAGGTTAGAGCGGGTCATCACGCCCGACCACTTCGAGGCCGTCGCCCTGACGATGCTCGTCACGACCGCGATCATCGCCTACGCCTACGCCGTCGAGCCGTTCATCTCGTGGTACTCGGGCGACCCGTTCGAGCGGCAGTTCGCCTGGTGGCGGGCGACGGGCTGGATCGCGCCGCTCTTCTGGGCGCTGCCGGTCCTGAACGTACTGGCGCCGGCGGCGTTCGTTTTCAAGAAGGTCCGGCGCAGCCTGACGGGGCTCCTGGTTGTCGCGATCCTCGTCAATATCGGGATGTGGCTGGAGCGGCTGGTGATCATCACCGGGTCGCTCTCGCACGATTTCCTGCCGCATAACTGGCTGTCCTATTTTCCCCGGTGGCCCGAGATCAGCATCACGGCCGGCGCCTTCGCGTGGTTCCTCTTCTGGTTTTTCCTTTTCTCGAAGGGCGTGCCGACCGTGGCCCTCAGCGACGTCAAGGCCGAGGGCGACCGCCGGCGCGAGCCCGTCGGCGAGACCCTGCGGTCCGATCGGCCCGCGCCCGACGTCCACCGGGCCGCGACGGGAGTGGTGGCCGTCTTCAAGGATCGCGAAGGGCTCCTGGCGGCCCTGCGGACGATGCGCCGGTCGCCCTTCTCGCGCCTCGACACCTTTTCGCCCATGCGCCTGAAAGGGGCCGAGGCGATCCTCGGCCGCGGTCCGAGCCCGGTCCGGTACTGGACGCTCGTGGGCGCGATTTCCGGGTGCATCGGCGGTTTCGCACTGGCCATCGGCTCGGCTCTCGTCAATAGCCTGATGGTCGGCGGCAAACACCCGGTCTCGATCATCCCGTACTGCATCGTGGGGTTCGAAGGGACGGTCCTCATCGGGACGCTCGCCAACCTGGCGGGGGTGCTGTGGCACTCGCGGCTGACGTCGCTGCGGCTCCCGGCCGCATTCGACGAGCGGTTCACTAGGGACCGGTTCGGACTTTTCATCGCCTGCGAGCCGGGCCAGATGGAGGCGGCGCGGGCGCTCCTGGCCTCGACCGCCGCCGAGGAGGTTCGCAAGGTTAACCCGACCCCTTAAGGAGATCGTCATGGACATCGGCAAGTTTCACGTTCTTCTCGTTCATTTTCCGATCGCGCTGGCGGTGGCGGCGGTCGTCGCCGACCTCCTCCGGCTCATCACGAGGCGGACGTTCTTCCGCGGCGCGAGCCTCTACTGCCTGGCGGCCGCGATCATCGCCACGCCGCCGGTCCTCGTGACGGGGTACCTCCTCTCGACGGAACTGTTTCCGCCGGGCACGGCCGCGACCATCGCCGACCGCGTCGAGGACCACGAGGACATGGCCCTTGTGTCGTTCGGCGTGATGATCGGCGCGGCCGTCGTCCGGGGGCTCTGGGCGTGGAAACCGGCGAAGTGGCAGCCCGCGGTCTACGGCCTCCTGATGGCGGCCCTCCTGGTGTGCATCGCCATCACAGGCGACCTGGGCGGCAAACTCGTGTATGGTGCGGATTTCCTGTCCAATATCTTCTAGGCGGGTGGCATGCTTTCGCAGCGGCGCGAAAGCATGGCACCCATAAGGAACCGGTGCGTGTCGGCAGGTGAATCACAAAGCGCGGGTCGCGGCCGGCGGACGTTATGGCCGGCCATCGGCGTCATTGTGTTTGTGGCGGGCCTGGCGGTCTGGATCGCTTACGCCGCCGCGTGGGACCCCCCGCGCGCCTGGCGTGCGCTCCTTATCAACTTCATCTTCTTTACGCCGCTGGCCGCCGGCATGGTGGTCTGGCCGGCCCTGCTGACGGCGGCGCGGGCCGAGTGGCTCGGGCCGGTCAGGCGGAGCGCGCTAGCGGCCGTCGCGTTCGCCCCGGTCTCGATTGCGGCCTTCGCGCTCCTGTGGTTCGGCCGCGAGCATTGGGCCGCCTGGATGCACGAGGAGAATTTGCCGAACGCGGCCTGGCTGAACGCGCCGCTGCTCTTCGGTCGCGACGCCGCAGCCCTCGTGGGCCTGTGGGTCCTGGCGGCGTTCTATGCGGCCAGGGCCGCGCGCCTGCGGACCCGGAAGTTGCCGGCATGGCTCGTGGCGGCCTACGGGGGCGTCTTTTCGCTCCTGGGGTTCGACCTCGTTATGGCGCTCGACCCGCACTGGTTCAGCACGCTCTTCGGCGGCTACTTTTTCATCTCGGGAATGTATGCGGCCGTGGCGGCGTGGACTTTGGCGGCGATCCTCTCGCGGCCGATGCCCGACGCCGACCGCCGGCAGGACCTCGGAAAACTCGTCGTCGCGTTCAGTCTCCTGGCGACCTACATGATGTT
>Ga0315275_10000400_pt1 | contig 35528 bp, 80 predicted proteins | sample YL17G03_0_MG_FD_205557 | JGI IMG/M metagenome (GOLD analysis project Ga0315275, IMG submission 205557) | Sediment microbial communities from Yellowstone Lake, YNP, Wyoming, USA - YL17G03_0 | ecosystem: Environmental > Aquatic > Freshwater > Lake > Sediment | place: USA: Wyoming | collected...
CATCCCCATGCTGCCCTGCGTGCTGGAGCAGGGAGCAGGGAGATATCGAGTTTCTTATGTGAGGGATGACGCAGTGCAGGCGTAATTTGGTGCATTCACTGAACGATGGTAACTTTAAAAGTTTGCAAAACTATAATGGTGTTATGGGGATGAAAATGAAAGATATCACGAAGGGCATTCACTGCTCGCTGTGCAAGCTGTCACCGAGGTTCTTGCATATCTGGAATGGAGAATGCGAATATATTGTCAACTGCAAGTCAAAGGTCATCCGTGTAGTCACGACATTGCCTGACGATGAATATCTCATCAAGGAAATTCGCTTTGATGAACGTGCAGGGACGGCTTGGCTGAGTTCTTATCGTGATGCTAAGGCATTACTGGAGTAATTGCTGTTTCTTTTGAATTTTCTATTTATGCATTCGAAATCAATAGTTTGAGATGGGCAAGTATGACCAGAGGGCTTGTCCGCACCCTACAAGCAGGATGAAAAAATTCGACCCATCATGGCAATGCACGTTGTGCTTCAAATATTTTCCGAAGCTCGACTGGGCTGCATGCATCCATAAACGCAAGCTTGGAAAGTGCGAGAAGTGCAGGAAGAGTCAGAGGCTCATAGGTGATTTCGATGGAAAAAAGAAATTGGAAACCTAATCAGAATTGTTTTAGATGCAAGCATGGAGACCATTCTCATTCTGGAGAGCTTGGAGAGACCAGAGGGTTCTGGTATTGCAGATGCTGCGGAAGCTGTCTTGAAAGAAAACCCCAGAGCATTGATTATATTGGAATCGGCGGAGTTGCAATTATTGCTGCAACAATTATTTCGAGTGTGGTCTAATGGATGACTATGTTGTTGGAAAAGATTTTGTTGTCGCATTGCGTGGAGAAGTTCCGAGCAAATGCGATTTTTGTTATCAGCCAAAACCTTTGGAAGAATTAGAGCCAGAGGAAGCTGGCGATTGGGTCTGCCATGACTGCCTAAAAAGATGGGATGAATCAGATGCAAGGGATGATGTTTATCAGGAAGAAAAAAGAAAAAGGGATGATGCTTATCAGGAAGAAAAGAGAAAAAGGGATGATGCTTATCAGGAAGAAAAGAGAAAAGATGAAAATCATTAATCCTGTTTATGAGCTGACAGAGATGATGCCTGAAATTGCTGGAGTTATGATTGCAGGTATTGTGTCAAGGCAGATAAGGTTTGCATTGATTGAGCATAATATTTCCTGTGCTATGAAGTGGTTTGATGCGGAAGAAAAAGATAATTGACACGAATGACCTCGGCTATTCACAGAAGCTGAGGATTATTTTGAATACACATGAGCAGCGTTTGCGTAAGCTTGAAAATATTTTTCTTAATTTCAGATGGACTGATGCTGATATAATTCAGGCATTTGAATCTGGAGCGCATTCATCATGCGAGTCTGGTGAGCAATTTCTTCAGAGATATATCATTGAGAGAAATAAAAAATGACTTTGAAATTGAACTGGAGATGTGATTTTTGTAATCATGGAACTGTAATGATGTCAGCAGCAGGCATTCTTTATTGTGATGAATGTAGGATGAGCTATGGAAAATCTATTTATGACATGATGGAGAATAAAAAATGAGCGCAGCGAAGGATGCCAAAGGCATTGCGAAGATGGTCGGCGAAGATATGAAGTCCGACTTCAACAGCTATGGAAAACTTCTTCTTGGAGTCCTTTTGATAAGCGGCATAGAGATATTAGCTGCTGTGCTGATAAGCGTTTTTTCCAAATTTGATTTGATAATAATATTTCCATTGGTGATGATACTGAGCAATTTCAGCCTGATGATTCAGATTCGAAAAATCAGGGATGAGATGGACGAGCTGAAAAAGGAGAATGATTTTTGATGCCTTGTGAAAGATGTGGAGCTGAGAGAATCGTTGGCTATATGCAGAAGAAGAAAGGCAAGATATTTTTGAACATCGCCGTCTGCGAAAAATGTGCGAACAAGAAGTGGAAGTTATGAAGTCAAAGGATGCAATGAAAAAAATAGAGAGTGCGCTTGATTTGTATGCTCGTTTTATCGTTGGTCTTGGAACTGTTGCTGTTATCGGTCTTGGAATATATTTTGTTACATTCAGGCATTTTCCAGAGATATTCAAGGCGCTCAATGAGCCGTTGCTTACGTTCTTGATGGGATATGTTTTCTTTGATTTGTTGTGCAGGGAAGGAGCGAAAGCTGCCAAGTTTTTTGAAAAAAAGAAGGTGAAATTGTCATGGCATTAGTCTATCGTGATACTCAGGAATACAAGGGATTGAAGTGCTTCGTGTGCGGAAATTATTTCAGCGAGAAGAAATTCCTCGATGACCATCTTGCACGCAAGCACCAGAGGGAGATGAATAGATGATTCAAACAAAGTTTGAAATCAATGATGCTCACCTTGCAGGTGAGACATCATGAAGAAATGGGTGGGGTTCAACATCATGGTCGTGGCATGCGGCGCTCTTTTGTTTGGGCTGTCGATTCACGGCATCGACCTTGCAGTTAATTACATGCACATTCATAGTGATTATGGGATTGACCTTGTTGACAAGACTCCAGTTGGAGCTTATCAGACACCAGAGCAGATTTATACGCAGTCATTGCTCATGCTGATAATCAGCTTTGTCATTACTATATCAGGAGTTGTGGGAACTTGCCGTTCAGCATCAGAAGAGTCAGGACTAAAACAAGCGAGATTGGAAACGAGAAAGTGAAGGTATTGTATGCCAAACACTTTATTGTAGATAGCAAAATAGATAATCAAGTTCGTGAGATAAATGTCACTGAGGTCTGGGATGTAAGGGAATTTTATGACTGTTCGAGCCTTGGCGGAGAGGAAAATATATTGAAGAAGATTGCTGACAGGTTAAGATTCAGGATAGGAGCGTTGCACCATGACGATGAAGGATATACTGGATAATTTATGCAACAACATAAATGACAGGATTGATTTCCTGAAGATTATTTCTCTGAATGAGCAGTCAATGGAACATAAGAAAAAGCTCGTTGAAATCAATAAGTCGTTGTTCGAACTGCGTGTGAAGCAAATCATCCGTCATGGCTGGGACATCGAGGAATTCTATAATATTGAAAGGTTCATTTCTGTTAAGCTGAAGAATTATCCTAATAACAGGAAAAATCTTTTGAAAGGGAGTGATGCAAATGACTAAGTGCAAGGAGATTCAAGTTCCAGAGAACTGCTGCTACATACGATTCCAGAAAAAGAAAATTGACCATTCGTTCAATGGCTATTTCTCAGCCAGAGGGGAAGAGATGATTTTTGATGTTGCGAAGGGTGGCGGCATCATCGGCATAGAGCTTATCGGTGGAAAGAAAGTCAGGAAGCCGTGTCAGGAGTGATATCGATGAACAACCCAGCAGGATATATTCCATCAACTCCAGTTTTGGATAAGGCAGTGAAGAAGCTGATGAAAATGGGACTTGTGAAAATGGTGCGTGGAGATGACGGAGATTTTTATTATGACCTAACGGAGAAAGGGAAAAAGATGGGAGTGATTTTAAGTGACCAATACATACCAAGATGATGCGCCAGTCATGGAAAAAATCCTTGAGGAGCTGCGATTAATCAGGTGCTGCTTTGAGCGATATATTCTCACTCATGGAGATTATGGAGATTATCAGATGGAAAAATTCGGCGGCAGGAAAGAGACGTATATAACAAAGACGACATCGGGAGCGTGCCTTAACAATGAACATGCGGAATGCAGCCTTGAAAGTTGCAGGTGTTTTTGCCATGAAAGAATTTCATAGATGGCGCTGCGATGATTGTGGGACGTTTTTTGTAGAGAACTTCAGGAAACCTTGCATTAATTGTGGCTCGAATAATTTGAGGGACGATTGATGGAGTTTAAATGCGAGTGTGGGGAAATTATAGACGGCTTGGATTCATTCAAGAATCATATCATGAAGTGTGACAAAGTATGACGTTATCAAATAGCTGCAATCTTGGGAAGCACAGGGAATGTCACTGGGAGATGTGCCAATGCGAATGTCATTCAGAAAAATCCCTGATTATCAAATAGGTCATGCATGCAAGACATGCGGAAGACGCAAAGGAGATGCGATACTCAGCCGATGCTCTGTCTGTGATATCTATTTTTGCACACCATGCACAGTGCGCCATGACCATCGTGGAAAGGTAATCGAATGGAGACCTTGGTGATGATTTCTAAAAATACAGTCTGGTGTCGAAGAAAACGAAAGCAGATGATTAAGAAATTCGGCGGCAAGTGCCAGAAAGATTCATGCAGCAAGAAATATGTTCTTGAGTTTGCGCACAAGACATCCAATCATGTCAATGGCATTGGTCGTGGTTCATATTATAGGATACATGATGTGATTGTCAATCCAGATAATTATTTTTTGTTCTGCAAGTTGCATCATCATGAATTTGACCGAGAGGTGAAAACGAATCAAAAAAGTTAGGCGAAGCCTCTCATTTTGGGCTAATACGAAATCTGGGAAAAAGAAGAAGGTGACTTTTTATGCAAGGTGATGTTTATATTGACGGCTCATGCAATCAATGCGGAGTAGAAAGGCAGGACAGGAAGGGCAGGTATTGTGTCGTGTTTCCAGATGGGCAAAAAATAATCAAAGAATGCATTGCACATTCAAACAATGAGGCAGAATATTCTGCATTAATTGCTGCCTTGAATGATGAGCGTGTCCATGACTGCACAATAATAACTGACAGCATGCTCGTCTATGGTCATTGCATACTTAACTGGAAAATAAATGCCGAGAACCTTCGACACTTTCATGAGCAGGCAGTTAAGCTCCTGCTGGAAAAGAACTGCAAACTTAAATGGATGCGAAGGGAAAAGAATGTAGCAGGAAAGGAAATAGAATTCGTCCAGCATAAGACAAATTCAATATTCTGGAGTGATTAATTTGGAAGAGGATTATGTTGCATTCAGGATGAAAAGGGAAAAGGCGGCTGAAATAGTAAAGGCATACATGGAACTTGAGTCAAAGCTTATTTCTCAAGGTCATATTGCAGATTTCAAAGCGTATGATGTCTTGCTGCCGAGATTTTTCAGGAATCTTGACAAGATTGTGAAAAGGAACGGATACAATCCTGATACTACCATGAAGTAAGTTGGTGCTACTGCAAAGTGAATTTTTTGTAATTGCCTTGCAGTTGTGATGTGTTGCACTTTTCATGACGAGTGCGCCTGCCCGAACCTTAAATACCTACAAGGCAAAGAATCTAAGATGACAAGAGCCACGATAGTGCTTCATGTTTTTATGACAATTTGGTCTTTTTCTAAGGATACAGGAGTTGATAAACATGGGGTTCTGGTCAAGTGAACCTGAAGAGGAAGTGAGTTCGATGAAAGAAACCAAGAGGGCTTTGATGGACGCACTCGATTCCGTTGAGGATGAAATGGAAGCGATTAAGGGCGACATCGATGCCAAGAAAGATGAGAAAGCTGTCGTTGAAAACGAGATTCGGGAATTTCAATATCAGCTACAGAAGAAACAGACTGATGCCAACAGGCTTGAGTCTGCAATAGCGGCGGTTTCTGGAAAGCGCTCCAGAAGCTGAAATAAAAAGAGGAGAAGTGGTTAGCATGCCAAAAGATATCGGAGAGGTTTTGCCGACTCCAGAAACGCTGGAAGGCGAGAAAGTAAAGAAAGAAGACTATGAGAACAAAGTCATGACCATAAAAGATTTCGTATTGCTCCCAAGCACATACGCAGGTCAGGATGAGTTCAGCGTAGTTCAGGCTGATTGCTCAGGAAAGCTCATAACTTTCAGTGGCGGTCAGGTCATTACAAAGAAACTTCACAACATCGGCAGGGAAAAAATAAAAGAAGACAATGGCGTGAAGTGCAAGCTTGTGAGGACAAAAGGAAAGTCAGGGAGATTTTATTTCGACCTTGCGTCTTCGAAGTAAGAGGGAAATTATTTTCCCTTTTACATTCATGCCGAGAGAAAACAAAATGACCCATGTGGCAAAGTCGGCTTAATGATAGACAAACAAGAGATGCCATGTGCGCTCTGGTGAAAAATATTATTGGGCTGCGAATTTCAGGTGCAATATCCTGAACTCGGCTTTAGAGGAGATGATTCAAATGGGAGATTCACAGTCAAGATACAGTATAGTGGAGAGGCTTGCTTTCAAGAAGCTGGAGCTGCTTGATGACAAGGCAAAATATGACAGGGAAGTTCAGGAGCTTGAGCAGGAAATTGAGAACAGGACAAAGGGCATTGCTGTTCTAAAGACAACTTCTGCCGAGAATCTCAAGCGTGACATCAATGGAAGGGAAAGGGAGATTTCAAACCTGAAGATGAAGATTGCATACAAGAAAAAGAAGCAAGCATCATACGAGAAGTTGATTGATTCTAAAATTTCTGAAGTGGACAAGGCTATGAAGGCGCTGGAAAAAATCAGCGAGACAGCTCCGTCTGCGGCAGAAAATAAATAAGAGGAGATGAAAAACATGGCAGCATTTGGCGGATACGCAGTTACTTTCAAAGGAAGGAAAGAATCGATGGAAGATGTTTTTGGCGGCAAGCCGATAGCACCTTCAGAGATGACGAAGAGGTTGTGGGCATTTGTCAAGAAATACGAACTCGGCGGAAAAAAGGCGTAATGCCTTCTTCCTCATCCTTGTAGTAGTCGGCATCATAGCAGGCGGAATCATCGGCTTTGATTCTGGAATGAGATGGGAGAGGATGCAGAATATTGATGCGAACATCGATTTTAGTGTTTTTACGAAGGGCAACATCGATTCATTCTGTGTCCAGCATGGATACCAGAATGGATGGGCAGAGTGCAATGGTCTTGACTTTGGCGTGACATGCCACAGGGATACTGATTTGGGATATACCAAATACCAGTGTTTTGATTTGAAAGAATTTTATATATTCAATGGCGGAGCTTCAGGCGGTGCTGGAGCTGGGAGATGATTGGGATGGCAAGAAAAATTCCAAAGTATGAATGGTTCAATCCGATAAGAAAGAAGCGTGACAGGTCTATGGCATGGGCAGGGCTTGCACTTTATTTTGGCGGTCTTGTGGGATTTGTGATTGCAATAGGCAATGTCTATATTGAACAGTGGACTAATGCGGCGCTATTCGGCTTCGGCGGCATCTGGCTGACGACAATGTTTGCAGTGTTCACTGTTATTCGTGAAGGCAACTGGCTTGCTGACCATCTTGAGAGAATGCGCTTTGGAACATTATCATCATTGGAGCGAGACCTGAAGAGGAGAATGAGAAAATGAGAATTTATTACTTGAATGGAAAAAAATACATAACTCGAAATTCAATGCACAAGGATGGAATTGCACGATTAAAATTGATGCCTTTGGACGAAAGCAAGTATAACAAACTAATTAATGACATTATAAAAAATACAAAGACTGCTGTAAATCCAGAGGAAGTTCTTCGTGCTGCTCTTGAACAGATGAGTTATGACAGACTAACTAATATAAGGAAATTAGTTCAAAAGAAGAAAGTGAAAGTTTTAGGGAAAAAGGGATGTTACGAGCTAATTATTCAAGGAAAAAATGATTTTGAGATGATTCCTATTGTCGAGGGGATATGATGAACAAAGACTATTCATATAGCTGGGAACTTATTTGCATTTCCTGTTTTGGCAAGGTATTTTTAATTCGAGGCAACGGCAGGCATTATATAGCGAAGTGCGGCTCATGTGGTCGCATCCATGAGTTGACCAAGAAATGAAAGAGCTGAGTCCGATGCAGAGCGAAGAAGTTTGGCTGCATCCAAGATATGCGATTGCAAGGTTCATGAAGACGAAGACGGCATTCAAGACTCTGGACAATTCGAATAATACCTTGATGACAGCAAAGGTTATTCAGGAGAAGAACATCCCGAAGCAACTGCATATTCATTTCAGGATGGATGGTAAAGATTACTGGAACAAGCTTGATGACATCATCGACATTGATTTATATATCGGCATGGAAAATCTTGAACAGCTTGCAAAGCTGATAGAGGAGATGAAAAATGAAAATAGAGAATCTGTTGCAGGCAATCCCAGTGGTGAGCTATGCAATCAAGAACAAGCTGGATGAGAACGTCCACGAAGTTCGCCTGACGAATCAAGGAAAGCATCTTCTTATCAAGACTGATAAGAGAATCTTCTGGGTTCTTTACAAGCGTGAGTTCTTCCATTCATTCGGCAAGATGTTCAATCTTTTAGGCGAAGGCGAGACAATCAATCGGGACATTTTCGAGCTGGCTGAAAGGGAGAATGTGGAATATTTCTTGTTCGTCTACGAGGATGGTGGAGTGTTTGCGATAACGCCAGCTACTGTGATTGATTACCTTCAAAGATATCAGACAAAGAGGACGACTGATAGCGGCGAAGTCACATATTCATTTTCAATAGGCATTTTAGAGAGGTGGTTGTAGTGAAATTAATCAGCATAAAGTTAGAGACAAAGAGCGGCAAAGTTGAGATAAAGCCTGAAGAGCCGATACCCTTTACAAGTGAGCGCATGGATGCTTTGATTAAAAACCTTGCAAAGGCGTTTGATTGATATGAGAATCGAAGTCAAGTCTATTCCAGAGAACTGGGAAAAGGAAAAGGATGACAGAAAGCCGAACACGATAAGGGAGCTTGACGGAAAAGATATCATCGCTGTCCAGAACACCGAGACAAAGGAATTCTTCGAGAGGGAGATTTCTGATATCACTGTCTGGAAGGGAAAGATAATCATAAGCTGGAGACCGATAAGATGAAAGACAAGGAAGCGATAAAGATTTCAGAAGAGATTGCCGATTTCTGCGTGAAGAAGCCTTGGACTGCTCATGATATATTCCTTGGCTGCTGCATCGTTGCTGCAAGGGTCGCAAAAGAATACGACATCGACCAAGATTCTGTAAAGTATGCTTTGGCAATTCTTGTCAAGAATGTCGATGTGAAAAAATGAGCCTTCTCAGCTATGTCTCGCAGGCAGTCTACTGGATTGCCAAGGTTTATTTCATGTTCTTTGGCATACTTTACATCCTCGCTCTTCTCGGAAGATTTGGAATGGACACTTTCACGAACTTGACTGGAATCATAGCTGTCGCATTTTTATTCTCTAATATCTACTGGTATTTTATCAGGAAGGGTTGAACATCAAATGCAAGAATTGCTGCCGAGTCATCGTTGACGATGCCTATTGTGACGACTGCTATACTATCCAGCATATCATCCTGAACAAGACCTTCAAGAGAAAAGTCACGAAGAGATTCAATGGCAACAGGGTATGCAGCAGATGCAAGAAGACCGAGCAGGAGCTTATCAGGGAAGGGATAAAGCTCACAATTCACCATAAAGACCCTGACGGAAACAGGTATGATGTCGATGCAGTCGAGCTTCTTTGCCGTGACTGCCATGACATAGTTGACTTTGGCTACGTCACCAGAAGAATTAAGAAGCTTGGCAATAATAATGGAGACTGATGATGAACTTTTGTTCCAGCATTTCCAATGCGTAAGTGGTTGCCTGAGAAGAACACCTCAGTGATGGCAATCGCTTATTTTTGCATTGGGAGTGTGAAATAAGTGAAGAGAAAAAAGAATCTGGAGCAGAAGTCAAAAGGCGCTGGTTCTAAGAACATCAAGCCAGACATCTGGAAAAGAATCGGATATGAGCCTAACAGGAAGCTCGTATCACAAGTGCATCGGGATGACTATGAGAGAAGGTCTAAACAGCCTGAAGTGAATCGCTCACAGGGTTCGAATGAGAGATTAAAAAGATTGATGCACTATTATTAGGGATGATGAAAGAGCCAGATGTGAATGTTGTTATCATAGGCTCAGGGCATGTTGGCGCATCCCTTGCTTTTTCTTTTATTTTTCATCCAGCACTTGACCATGTTTATATGTCTGACATCGATGTAGGAAGGCTTCATGCTGAATTGAATGATTTGACCGCAGCATCGTTCCAGTTGTTCAGGGAAGAGATGTTTAGCGTGTGGAATGGAGAACCTGCTGATTATTATTTTGTCTGCGCTGGCTATGCAAGAAAGGAAGGGGAGTCTGATGAAGCTCTGTTTGAAAGAAATATTGCCGTTGTAGATTCTATTGTTTCGAGGCTGCCCAAGGAAAAAGTTTTTATAATTACGAACCCATCAAAGATGCTTGGAGAATTTTTTAAGTGCCGTTATCTTGGTGATGCCTTGGATGCTACCAGAGCAGAGAATGGTCTGATGAGCGGACTGGAAGTTTTGACTTTAAAGGGCTATACTAATTGGGGAATAGTTGCCGAGGCATGGATGGCTATTGAGGAGTGCAGGAAGAAATGGTATTAAAGGAGCATATAGAATATGACGGCAAGCTGTTCACTATTGACTATGATACGCTAACTGCCATAAAATATATTTGCGACCTGTGCGGCTAAGCCCACAGGATGCCTGTGACCAAGGATGATATTGACTACCAATTTGTTCAGGAGAAGTTTCGGGCTTTTATTTTACGAGGTCAGAAATAGATTTTAATCCTTTTCTAAGTAACTATATCGATGTCTTTCACGACCACAGCAATCATAGCGAATAGCAGGAAGTCATCGTAAGCTTTCGCTTTGTTGCAGGTCGTTTCTAAAATATTGTGAAAAAATTTTTCCAGAACCTGCGCAAACGAATATCTTCGTGATGCCTCAATAGCTCAATCTGGTAGAGTATCCGCATCGTAAGCGGAATGCCAAAAGTTTCCGCCCTGTAAGCGGATGGTTGCAGGTTCGATTCCTGCTTGAGGCTTCAGGTGTGCATCTGGTCTCATAAGTCAATGGTAGACTGCTGCTCTGATACGGCTGCAATCTCCGTTCAATTCGGAGTGAGACCATTGGGCGGTGAGGAAGGCGGTAATCCGACTGTCTTGCAAACAGTAGACGGCGAGTTCGACTCTCGCACTGTCCACTGAGATGCCTCTGTAGCCTAACGGATAAGGCAGCAGCCTTCGGACAGGGCGGCAGACTTCTAATCGCAGAAGAAAGCTGTCAGATGCGAGTTCGAATCTCGTCAGAGGCGCTGGTCTCGTAGCACAATCTGGTAGTGTCCCTCTCTTATACAGAGGTCGTTGAATGTTCAAATCATTCCGAGACCATTGAGCCTGTAGCTCAACCTGTTAAAGCGTGGGACTCTTAGCACGACACTTTTAAGGGTTGGAGAAATCCCAAGATTCTGGGTTCAAATCCCAGCAGGCTCGCTTGCCGACTTGCCAGAGAGGTTAATGGGCATGACTTGAGTGGTCAAGTGCCAAACTCGAATGCCAAACTGCTAATGGGCAACACTGGAAATCATGTGTCTCGCAAGAGGCTCACAGGTTCGAATCCTGTAGTCGGCGCTTGTGGGGATAGCTCAGAAGGTATGAGCGCTTGGCTGTTATGATATGCAGTAACCAAGAGGTCGCAGGTTCAAGCCCTGCTCTCCACGCTAAAATGCATTTAAAAATATTCACATTCATAATATTGAGCATGTCAGTCTTTGTGGAACATGACTATCAACCAGTCGGCGGACAGCCGTTTGAGCAGTGGTAGTTATCCGCAGAGCTTGTTTCTGAATCTTCTTTGAACGCAATTTGTAGCTCCTTCGCAAAGCTACATTCGACTGGGTCATTGGTGTAATGGACAATCATCCCTTGCTTGGGACAAGGTGTTGCCTGTTCGATTCAGGCATGACCCATCGAGGTCGTGGTGTAATGGTCAGCACGCTTGTCTCCAAAACTTGCAATGTGGGTTCGAGTCCTGCCGACCTCATTGGAGTCATAGAACAATGGGAGTTCACATGCTTGAAGGGCATGGTGTTGTGTGTTCGAATCACACTGACTCCATAATGCCTCACTCGTCTAACTCGGCAGGACGATGCTCTTACACAGCATCTGTAGCGGTTCAAATCCGTTGTGAGGCACTTACTGGACTTGGTGTAAAACAAGCACAACGAGCTGTAACCTCGTTAGTCGGGGTGAAAGTCCCTGAGTCCAGACTCATGCGGCATTGGTCTAATCAGGTTATGACGCTGGTCTTCCAAACCACTTGTCGGGGTTCAAATCCCTGATGCCGCACTTAAAATGTCGGTCATCGTCTATCGGTCAGGACAAAGGGTTGTGACCTCTTAAAGCTGGGTTCGATTCCCAGTGACCGACCTTGGAGCGTTGGTGTAATGGGAACATATTTCCTTGTCGAGGATTTGCCGAGGGTTCGATTCCCTCACGCTCCGTTGACCCTGTAATCTAATAGGCAAGGAGTAGGGACTTTCAATTCAGACCCCTGAAACGAAACCGAATCTCAATGAAAGGAGAAATCCCTGAGTCCGAGTTCGAACCTCGGCAGGGTCATTAAGGATACCCCGTTGATGTAGCGGTCAAGCATCTCTGCCTTTGATGTCAGCAGAGCTGATGTTTGACAGAGAAAGCAGAAGACAGGAGTTCGAATCTCCTACGGGGAATTTTAAAAGAAGAAAAAAGCCTGCCTTTGCAGGCAATCTAATTTTACATCATCTGTCTTACTGTTACCAGCAGCACTCCAAGGACGAACAATAATGGAATTATAGCCAAGACCAGTGCAGTGTTACCAGCGATGTTTGCAAATGTTGCTGTCTGGTAAATAACTGGGACTAGCATTATTCCCACTAGAACGGCTACGAAGGCGTTGATAATATTTTTTGTTTCAGTTCCTGCTCCAGCCATTTTGTATCACCAAAAATTTTTATTGAAAAAAGAAAAGAAGAGCCTGCTTGCGCAGGCGACTCAATCTTACATCATCTGTCTTACTGTTACCAACAGCACACCTAGCGTGAACAATAGCGGTATGATTGCGAGAACCAATGCCGTGTTGCCTGCTACGTTTGCCGCAGTTGCAGTAGAATATATAACTGGGACTAATAGAACGCCCACTAATACAGCAATAAATGCCTGTATAATGTTTCTTGTCTCAGTTCCTGCGCCTGCCATTTGACATCACCTGTTTGTTACAAGGCAATTCCCACGTAATTGAATTGCAGTGATAGGGAATCACCAGTTAATTACATTTAAATACCTGCGAACCGAATATAAGCAGGTGTATATCAGAAAACGGACACTTGGTCTTTAATTAACCCAGCAGGTTAACTTGTGTTTTCTGAAGGTTCGAGGAAAAGGAGACTTCATGGGACTAATCCGAAAGCTGATGCGGAAATATCCCAGCTTAAGGGATAAGGAATTGAGGGTGAAAATAATCTTGGACATCATTTTCTATGCATTGTTCTTCACATTGATTTGGTCATCCCGTCCTATTTACGTTGATTATTGCTCTTCAGACCTGAGTCTGAATGTTTCGAACCTTAGAAATATCACGCCTTTCAATGAGTCGATGCTGTGCAATGTTACAAGAGCTTCGGACAATTTTACTGTCCTTGATAATATCACTCCAATAAACAATACAGGCAGCATCCTCAATAACATGAATCCAGATTACCAGAAGAACAAGACAAAAATATGTTCACTGTTGAGTCCGTGCTGAGATGATGTGATGGCTGTGCTATCCGTAAAGCAACAAAAATTCCTGATGATGTTACTGACAAAGCATGCTACCAAAAAGAACAATGGGCTTTACAGCTCGAAAGCGTTCTACAAGATGGTGGCTTACCTGAAGAAAAACGGGTTGGTGTATTCACGAAAAGCTGAGAAGGGAACTTCCAATGAATATTATCTGACTGTGAAAGGTCAGTTGATAGCAAGGATACTGGCTTCATTCGAGGATTCGCCGCCAAATGTGAAAGACAGGTTTGCTTTGTGGTAAGCGATGAATATTCACATGAAGAGGAGAGATGAACATGGATGCAATGTTAATGCTGATAATTTACATGATGCTGCCTGTCATACCAGTTCTCATCATACTTCTGATGGACGTATCTGGTCTGAAGAGGGCAGTCATCCTGTATTTCGAGACCGAGAAATTGGTTCGGATGAAGACTGTGAACATACGGGATGGCATGGTAAGGATGGGAAAGCGCAGGTTCTATGTCGATAAAGGCAGACCTGCCATGATTCCGATGGGAACTTTAATCAAGCCCTTGAGACCTTTGTATGTTTTCAAATGGGACAAGGCAATAGCGATGGACTTGTCTTCAAGCGGCTTGAAGGCTGATGTGTCACCGAATAATCTCACGAATCTCATCGAGAACAAGACGCTTGACCAGTTGCTCACGCCGAAGGGAGTGAACAAAGGTATTTTATTGTGGTTTATAATGGGCTTGGTGATTGGCGGTCTTGTAGGGTTCGTAATCGTGAAAGCAATATAGGAGCGTGCAAAATATGGAAGAGAAAAAAGATGAATGGGATATCAGGGAAGACATGAATCCGCCAAAGAATCTGAGCAGGGCTGTAAAGGCTGACATGCGAAAATTTGCAAAGAAAATATTGAACAGCCCAGAATACAATAGATTGTCCAAGAAAGACAAGGCGAGCATGGAAGGATGGCTTCCGTCTGTGATTGTAACAGGCTATATGATGGTAATCATGATGTCGGCAATTCAGGAATATTCGAAGGGAAATAAAAAGGTTAGAAGGAAGAGAAAATAATGGGATGGAAAAACAAGGATGTTATGAATATGACAATAAAGGTGATAGGAGATGGCAAAAAAGTCTGAGCAGGAAGACCCTAATGCACTTCCAAGCATAAACTTGGAAGAGGATGAAGGGCTTACAGTCGATGAAGCGTTGGCGAAAGTCGCAAGACAATAAATTTGTTTATTGTCCGACACATGATTCTTGCTCAAACCAAGAATCCGACAACGCAAACAGAGATTGACGAGCCAGAAATCCGTGCAATAGCGTCCTTGCTCGTAGTCGCAGACAAGATGAATGACAAAATGCTAAAATCGTTCTGCAATAATTTCATGCTGCTGAGAGTCTCCAAATCGAGAAAAGGAAGAGGAGAATTGCTCGACATAGCCAGAGCCTCAAGGGATGTCCCAGAACAGAAACTGGGTCGCCTCAAGAGCCTATTCTCTGGCATAACAGGGAGATGATGAGAGATGCCGATAACAAGACAAAGGCTTAAGGAGCTTGAGGAAGCCGAGAAAAAACTGAAGGCTATGCAGGATATGGCAACTGGAAAAAGAGCTGCAAAAGTCCCTGATGATGTTGACATCATTGAGGACGAAGAGCCTGATGTCCATTATTCTTCTGGAAGGAATTCAAAAATGGGAAACAAGCTCCCTGCGAAGATGATGCCAGTTAAAAAGAAAAAGAAGTGGCTTGGGCTTCGCAGTGTTGAGGACAATGTCCCAGACATGAATGACCTACAGAGGATAAAGGACAAGGTCACGGAAGAGTCCCCAGAAATAATGTTCCAGAAATGGCTGGAAAAGAAATGCAAGCGAGGCTGCCATCTTTGCGAGGAATGCGTTCAGGAAATCGAAGCAATAATAGAGTCGTGATAGAAATGGAAATTGCAACTGCCATCGTAATAGTAGGTCTCGCTGCGGCTGCGGCGATTGAGTTTGGTTTGCGCAAAGCGTAACCAAAGCCATTCACTTTCAGCTTTGCTGAAAAGTGATAGATATGTTTTCAAGAGATAGATACAAAGAGGAAATGAGCGATGAGAAGCGAGCCATGATAGTGATAGGTATTTTTATAATAGGTCTCATTGCATTCATGGCTGTAATCGTAATAATCAATATGCCGCCGCCAGCAGCTCCGCCAGCTATTGCACAGAATGTAACTCCGAACTTCATAAGAAACGTGACTATGGTGAGATAATGAAAGTAAACATATTTGCAAAGGACAATGTAAAAATCGAGGAAGGTCTTGGTCATCTTGTTGATGGCGTGAAGAAGATGGGAATGGGTAAGATTGTTGTTGACTGGAAAAAGGCAGGAGAGAACAATGGCTGGCATGCCTACGAAGTTGAATTCATAGCTGCTGGAATGAATTTCGTCACAAGGAAGATAGTCTATTCACAGTTCGAAAGCAAGCTGCATGAAATCGACCCACAATGCATTGTCAAGATGGTTGAAAAATAAATTCGCAGGTAATTGCATGGTTGATTTTAATATTGAGGAGAAGGTTCAGAAACATGGTCTCAAGTTCGGTGATATATTCAGGTCATTGTTCCTGTATTCAGTCTCTTTGTTCTTGGCATTCTGGTGGAAGTCTTACTTTGATGAAGTCATATTTTCAGTTTTTCCAAGCGGAAAGAACCTGTATGAAAAATCCCTCATCGGGTTCTTCATGACGTTTGTTTTTGTTTTCATTGCATGGATGTTGATGAGAGATGGCAGGAAAGAAAAATCTGAGATGAGGCGAAGATAATGGTTCTTATGGCAGTCTTAGGGGAACTTGGTTCGGGAAAGACATTGAGCCTTACATATCTTGCACTGAGAAACCACTACAAGGGCAGGAATATTTTTGCAAATTATCATCTTCACAAGATGCCATTTACTTTAGTCCAGAAGCCCGATGACATGCTGAACATGAGGGACGGCTTCCTTGCAGCAGACGAGCTTTGGACTTGGGCTGATTCAAGATTGTCAGGCAGCACAAAAAATAAATTCGTTACCATGATTCTTTCCAAATCCAGAAAACGTGATATTCACATGGCATATTCAGTCCAGTATTTTAAAAGTATTGACATAAGAATCAGGACGACCACCGACTTTGTCTGCCTTCCGAAGATGAATGAGAAGGAAACTGTTTGCAGGCTCTTCGTATATTCGAATCCAAGCATGGTCTTGCAGCGAGTGTTCAAGTTCAAGACCGCTCCGATATTCGACCTCTATGACACCAAGGAAGAGGTCTCTGGTCTGGACTTTTGATGTTGCTGTCAGGTAACTTCGAAGGACGTTTTCAACGTCCTTCTCACAAAGCTACTCGGTTTTAAAAGCGCTCAAGGGGATTAGATTGAAATGGACGGCGGAAAAAGGATACTGTTATTTGTCGGCGGTCTGCTTGTGCTGTATATTGGTGTTATCACATTCAGCAGCATCTGGAACAGCCTGAACAATACAGGCATCAACCAGCTTGTTGGAATCTTTCCGATACTGATGGGAATAATAATGATTGCGCTTTCATTCATAAATCCGCAGGGGAGTGCTGGTTAAGATGAGGGGAAATCCGATTATTGCAATAATGCTTTTCATATTTCTGCTTGCAGCCCTGATTGCGATAGGAACAGCTCCGTCATATTTCACGGCAATGCAGAAAAACATATTGTATCTTATATCGTTCTTGGGATTCGGCATAGCACTGGCATTTGCAATGAAGTGATAAAATGAACATCCAGTATTTTCATGGTATCTGCAAATTCTGCAAGCATAATGTAAAATATTCTGGAAGGCTGCATTTTTGGCTCTTTCATAATCTGAGTCCGCCGATGAAAGTAAATAATCGTGACTGGTTTTTGCCAGAAAAAAGGTATTCATTTGCGCATCGAATCAAATAACCCTCGGCAGGTGCATCAATGAGCCGAGGAAAAATTCCTAAATTTCTATTCCATCTTTCTTGAGTATCTTTTTGAGATACTCTTCGCCTTTCGAATAGGGAGCTAAGAACAGTGCATTTTCATCCAAGTAGACTACGGCTTGCTCTTCCTTGATTCCCTCTAAAATTGGCTTTGGAATAGACAATGAAGCCTTTATGTTCTTCATCCCATTTTTCTCGACCTGCAATTTTGCAATCTTGGTTTCTCTGTCGAAATACCAGTTTGCATTTTTGTCGACCAAGACATTTGGTGTCTTACCGCCAAATTTTAAAGAGCGAGTTCCGAATTTGCCAACTTGCAATGCATTGGTTCTTCTTCCGCTAACGACAAGTTGCCATACCATTCACTCAACTCCTTTTTTGTTCCTTAATAGTGCTAATTTCGATGTTGGAAAAGCTTATAAAGATACTACTATTTAATTAGGAGTATGAGGCTACATCAGTCTAAAATTATTTTCTTCGATTTAAAATGTAATAGCTGTGGTAAAAAGAGAAAAGCAAGAGCAAAGATTATTGACAATTTCTGTCCTTATTGTAAAAAAATTGCTATGAAGTGTAAAAAATGCGGCTATGAATGGAAAACAAGGTCTTCTTTGTTAATGGTTGCCTGTCCATCATGTAAACATACAAATAAAATAGTTGATGGAAGGAAGTATGCAAAAAATTTGCGGAGTGATAAAAAATGAAGCTGAGATACCTAGAAATCTGGCAGGCATTCGCCGAGCAGCTCAGGAAGGAGAGTGAGAATTATGAGTGATGCTGTACGCAGGTTCTGGATGGAGTGGCTTGAAGCCGATTCTCTTGACAGACCCATGATGCTTGAACGGCTTGCGAAGATGGGCATCGGAGATTTTTTGTCGAAAGAGACAAAGGAAAATCCATCATTGCTGCGTGCTTTTTGCAACATCTGGAATTCATATTTTGAGGATTTTTCATATTCACTTAGCCAAGAAATCGAAAGGCGCAAGATGCATCCTGCCCAGTTGGGAACGAGTGTGAAGAAAAAATGAAAAAAGCAAGGCAGTTTTATTATGTGCAACGATGTATTTTTGCCAAGATAAATTTACATCAACGTCTAAATGAGTCTCATTGGGCGGAATGTGCTGCTTGTGGTAGAGCTATTAAAAAAGGAGAATGGATTTTTTCAATCAGCAGTTCTGTTGCTGCTCCTTCAAATATCCACATGGATTGCATTGATTTATTACATAAAATATTATCAAAAGCAAGAAGGCAATTTAAAAATAATAAAGATGTTACATTTAAACAGCTTCCAAGACTGGGTGTGAAGAAAAAATGAGACCAGATTCGATAATAATAATTGGGCTTTGCATCGGCGGTATGGCTTCGGGCTGGCTCATGGGAAGCCTGAACCCTGCTGGATTCATTTTCTTTGCATCGCTTTTGATAATTTTGCACGGGCTGAAGAAAAAGGACGAGGCGAAGAGATGATGAGCATACCAGCGTCAAGGATAAGGGAAATAATGAAGCCAAAAGCATACATGGAATTCACAAAATGGATGCGAGGTCAGACTACCGAGATGCACAATGGCAAGATTCATATTTTTGAGGATGATTTTTTGAGATGGCTAAAGCATCAGCCAGTGGTTGATTGATATGAAATATGAACAGGAAGAATTTGACGGACTTAAGATAGGAAAATCTTCATGCATCATCTGCCCAGAGCTGACAGAGAAGCAGCGACCAAGAGAGAATGATATCAAGGGCATCTGCGGCAACTGTTCAACCACGATATTCTTCTCCAAGAAATCCTCAAAGGTGCAGAAGAAGCTTTGTGAATCATGCGGAGCAGATGCGATGCTGTTTGATATTGTATTGCCAGTGCGAGGTCGAAAATAAAATGGAAGAAACGAAATGCCCGAAATGTAATTGTCCATCACTGACAAGGGTTATGATTATACGAAGATATCCGCCAATTCCTAATCATCCAGAAAAAGAAATGAGGGAAGGCGTTTCGATGTGCTTTGATGCGGTTGAATGCAAGATGTGCTGGTTTCGGGATATGCATGACAAGAATCTTTATCCGAATGTTAGTGATTTTGCTGGCTCATACGAACTGAACTTCTTCCCAAAGTTTGAGGCAAAGGTCACGATGGATTTCAAAAACCCAGCACAAAAGAAACAGTTGGAAGAAGAGGCAAAGAAGCTTGTTGAAAAGCTTGAGGAACATGCGCAGGCTGAGGAAGAAGTGATTTGATGGGCGAGAGATATTTCCTGACGGGTGTGCAGCTTGGGATGCTGAAGGCTTTTGTTCGGAGCAAGAAGGAAAAAGAGGCAACTGATTTGCTCTGCCAGATTGAGAACAAGCAGTTCATCGGCAATGTCCAGTATCTTGTCGATATCAGGACAATAAAGAGGTGCAAGAAATGTGCTACAAAATAGTTTCAGTGAAGGTGAAAAAATGAATCTGAAAGGCTTGACCAATATCGAGATTGGCGGAAACGTGAAGACGCTTATAATAGTCGTGGCAGTTTTGCTTTTCATATATGCGATAATTCGTCTGGTGATTCACTGATGATTTGCACATGCGGAAAAGAAGTCGGTGTCATGATGTATGACGGCAAGACATGCTGGAGCTGCGGAAGAGCGGCATTCTGGCTGCCTTCAAGGAAGAAGTTTGAGATGCGAAGAAGACGCACAATGAAGGGAGTGATTTCATGATGACGAAAAAAGAACTGAATTTTTTCTATTGGGGATTTGTCTCGATAATCTGCATTGTTGCAATGCTTGGATTTTACAACATTGCAGGCGTGGCATTTGCCATGATTTTCATGCTACTGTTCGCTATTTCATTCTGCATGTTTGCAGTGAGCATGAGCGATATACAAAAGGAGCTGAAGAAGAATGAACGAAAAACTCATTGATTTTATAATATTCACTCTGGCAGCTTCAATCATGATTGTGGTTGGAGACTTGGCAGACGAGTTCATTCTTATTATAGCTGGCTTCATAGCTGCTATATTTGCACTTGTGACCATAGGAGACATTATATTGATGGCGAAGATGAAAGCCACAAAAAAGAGGAGAGATAAAAATGGGAATTTACACAAATAAGGACGGAGACATCAGGATAGGCAGAGTCGTATTGACTGTTCTGGTCTTCATCGTCTTCCTCGTTTCTCTGGCAAGCACATTCGTCACAGTTCCTGCTGGAAGTCGTGGCGTAGTCCTCAATTTCGGCGCAGTAGAGCCGACAATACTTGACGAAGGACTGCATACCATTACTCCATTTCGGGAATCAGTCGTGACCATGAGCGTGCAGACGCAGAAATACGAGGTTGATGCTACGGCGGCTTCAAAGGACTTGCAGGATACGATGACGAAGGTAGCTGTCAACTACCACATCGACCCGATGGATGTCAACAAGATTTACCAGCAGCTTGGCATAAATTATCAGACATCAATCATCGCTCCAGCAGTCCAAGAAGTTGTGAAGGCTACGACAGCGCAATATAACGCAGAGGAGCTTATCACGGAACGACCACTGGTGAAAGACAAGATAGAAGCTGGACTCAAGGACAGGCTGACGGCACAGGGAATCTTGGTCGATGCTGTTTCGATAACAGACTTCCAGTTCTCGCAGCAGTTCTCTACGGCAATCGAAGCCAAAGTCGAGGCACAGCAATTAGCCTTGAAAGCCGAGAATGACTTGCAGAGGATTACCATCGAGGCGCAGCAGTCAGTCGCAAAGGCAAAGGGAGATGCGCAGGCAATAGACATCATACAGCAGCAGCTTGCAAAATCGCCGACTTACATCCAATGGTATGCAGTTTCGAAATGGTCAGGAACATTGCCTCAAGTGACTGGCGGAGCGATTCCGTTCATCAACTTGGCTTTGAACCAGACAGGTGGAGCATAAAATGGGAAGTTCATCGAGTGTGGTAATGGCAGGCTTCTGGATTGTCATTATCTATTTTGTTTTCTTTACACACTCAAATTCTTCTCCTATTTCAATTAGCGGAGCTTCCGATACTGTGAACCTTTCAGACTTTTGCTCAAGCTACGGGATGAACCTAAGCACATCGCAGTCGGGCAATGTCATGAGCAACGTATTTTCAAGCTATACGGGATGCAGCGTCAGCAACATCGTCAATAATACTTTCAAAACAACATCCTGCGAGACGACAAATGTGAATGGCACTTGGTATTGGAAAGACCTGCAATGCCCAGTCAAGATGCAGAGTTCTGGAATTAGCCAGCCTGAATTTCATCAGCCGACATGGAGAGTGAGATAGATGGGAACATGGGAAGCAGTTGGAATATTATTCATCTGTATTTCGGCATTCGTGATTGCAGTGAACACTTTGCAGTTCAACTTTGTCGGGATATGTGTTGGCGCATTTTCCTTGTGCATGTGGGTCATGGTCTTCAATCAGGACAGGAAGAAGAAACGCCTTGCGAAGGCGCTTGCAAAGAAATATACCAAGAAGGATGTTGAGGTTGCATGATGCACAGGCAGAGTCTTGAGAACAAGATATTTGCTGACATCAGAAGATTTTCAAAATTCTGTTCTGTCTGCGGCAAGCCGCTTGACTTGGAAAACTTGCAAAAGTTTGGCAGATATGACTGGCATTATCCTTGGTGCTTGAAGTGCAGGGAAAAATTGTTCAGGAAAATAACAGATGAGGGCTTGAAATATCCATGACAAAGATAGACATCGGCTGCAAGATTGATTTGCAGAAGCTGATAGAAACTCGGCTCTTGATTCAGGCAAACTCAGGCGCTGGGAAATCGTATGCAGTGCGAAAATTAATCGAGGAAGTCTACGGCAAGGTAATGTTCATAATATTAGATATCGAGGGCGAGTATCACACTTTAAGGGAAAAATACGATGTGCTTCTTATCGGTGGAAATCATGGCGATGTCCCGATTTCATTGAAGGCTGCGCCGATTCTTGCCAGAAAAATCCTCGAAGAAAAAGTCCCGACTATAATAGATATTTCTGAATTGAAGGCTGGAGAGCGCATACAATATGTTTCTGAATTTTTGAAGAACCTTATGGAACTTCCACAGAACCTTCGCATGCCTTGCCTCGTCATTGTCGAGGAAGCTCACAAGTTCTGCGGTCAGCAGGAGAAGGTTGATTCAGTCTGGGCTGTCATCGACCTGATGACAAGAGGACGAAAAAGAGGATATTGCGGCGTGCTTGTCACGCAGAGGATTTCCAAATTGCACAAGGACGCTTCAGCCGAGGCGAACAACAAATTAGTCGGCAGAACATTCCAAGACATCGACAGAAAAAGGGCTGCGGATGAAATTGGTTTCTCCACAAAAGAAGACATATTATCCTTGAGAGACCTGAAGGAAGGCGAGTTTTATGCCTTTGGGGTAGCCATCGAGCCTCATCATGTGCATAGAGTGAAGATAAAGCAGACCAAGACCAAGCACATGGCTGCTGGTCGCTTGGAAGATGTAGAGTTGTCAGAACCGACAGGCAAGCTCAAAGCGGCTCTGGCAAAACTGGCAGAACTTCCAAAAGAAGCTGAACGTGAAAAAACAGACAAACTTTCCATGCAGAAAAGAATCCGTGAGCTTGAGCATCAGCTAAAATCCATGCCAGTGAAAGCGGTCTCCGATGCTGTAAACAAGAGAGGCGATGTTCTTGAGAAGAAGATGAAGGCTGAGATTGAGATTCGCCTGAAGCGTGAGGCTGCTGAAATAAAAAAACAGTATGATAATTCCATTCGCATGGTTACTGAAAGTAACCATAAGTTACTTTCGAAGCTGAACAAGATTGCAGCTATCATGGAAGTTGATAATTTTGCAGTCACTGACTGGAAGAATGTCGTGATACATGAAAAGCCTCTTGCTCCGAGAATATTTCCGAGAGAGCCTGTTGTGCATCAGAAGCCAATTAACAGGAGTCCTGTGGAACAATGGAATGCGAACAAGGTCTTGTCTCCAGCATACACAAGGATGCTGAAAGCGGCTGCAATGTTTTCTCCAGACCCAGTGACCAGAAGCAAGATGGCTGTATTGGCAAAAGTCCCTGTCAAGGCTTCCACATTCAGGAATGGGCTATCACGATTGAAGTCTCTCGGCTACATACAGGTCGAGGGCGAAGCGGTCTATTGCACGGATGAAGGAAGAGAACAGGCTGGTGACTTTGATGCGTTGCCGCAGAGCGCAGAGGACAGCATCAGGATGTGGATGCAGAAACTTTCTCCAGCATATCAGAGGCTGTTGCAGGCGGCGATTGACGCTTATCCTGAGTGGTCTGAGCGTGATGACATCGCAGCGAATTCGAATGTCCCTGTTGATAGTTCCACATTTCGGAATGGAATCTCAAGGCTGAAGACATTGGGACTGATAAAAGTTTCTTCAGGAAAGATTATGGCGAGTGAGGATTTGGTTGGATGAAGAAACAATGCTACCAGTTCTGCAATGCATACATCAGCCTCAGCCATGAAGCTCATTATTGCTGCGATGAGAAAGGTCATGATGACAACCATGTTTGCTTTTGCAAGCAGACATGGAGCAACAGGAAGCGAACAAAATGAACCAAGAAGATGCTGATGATGTCCTGCTGAAGGCAACTGCTCTTGCCAACAAGATAAACTTGCATATAATAGACGAGCCTAATTTCCTCGTCTCTTACATGGCAGTCGCTTTGATAAAAGATACGATGGACAGGGCAGTTCCGCAGGAGCATCGTGATGTCATTGATGACTTGGTTCACAAAACAAACGAGTCCATACTAATACAGAAGCACATACACAAGTGGATTCCGATTGGAGAAGATTCTTTTTGCGAGGAATGCAATATGTATTTTTCCGAGATAGAGGGTGATGAAAAATGAAACTAAGTGATTTTCCAAAAGATGATGAAAGAGCTAGAGTCCAATGTCCTTACTGCAATGAATGGCTGCTTAGAAAAAGACCTCTTGCAATGTTCTTTCCAAGTCAGCAGCAGGAAGAACTGATTTCAACGAACTGTGAACATTGCGACCATGTTTTATTTTATACTGCCACGTTGCAGTCCCACAAGTCCCATGTAGAGACGCTGTTCAACAACGGCGACTTGAAAGTTGTCGAGGAGAAATCGAAATGCAGCCAAGAAAAATAGAAGATGGAGATTACGTCCTTTATCTCTGCCATCAGTGCTTCTGCATGACAAAGCACAGGAATGAGCGATGCCTGAAGTGCGGCAAGAAGGACTTTCCTCTCTGCACGATTTGCGACCATGAGATAATATACAGAGGCTCTCTTGGCTCGATGGACTTGGATGGTTTTTTCATCGAAGGAAAATTTGTCTGTTCGGAATGCGCAAAGAAGATTTCAAAATGGTATGTGGGTTGGGTTTGATGGATATACGATATTGGTGTCCGTTTTGCGGCTCGAAGAACACGCAGATGATTGTATTCGAGAGCGATGAGAATGCGAAGATTGAGAAAGGAACTTTGCGATGCCATGACTGCGGCTATGAGATTGATTTCAAGGAAATAGTAAACTGGAAGATGATGATATGAGATGCCTAGAATTCACGCAGCAGCTTGACACTGGAAAGACGAAGGTCTGGTATGTGAAGTCTGCACGAAGCCCTTCGGATACGCTGGCAGTGATAAAGTGGTTTCCGAACTGGAGAAGGTATGCATTGTTCCCGATGCCAGAGACTGTGTTCGATGTAGAGTGCCTGACCGAGATAACAGAATTTATCAGAAATGAAATGCTTAAAAGAAATGAAGGAGAGAAATAATCTATGGCAAGCTGGGTAATAATTTCATTCGTGATAATATTCGCAATCATCTTCATGGTCTTCGTAGCTCCGAATATCTTTCCGCATGACACGGCACAGAAACAATCTTTGCAGCAGTTCTGCGCCCAGTTCAAGTTGCAGTCAAGGCAGCACATCTTTCAGGGAATAGAGCAATGCTACCAGACCACGAAGAACGGCGCATCGGTAGTTGACACTGCATGCGATGTGCAGGAAACAGCAGGGCAGTTCTCGTTCAAGGGAGATTGTTCCCTAGTTCCGAAGCCGCCTGCATCAAAAGTCCCGACAGAACAGATACCATAGAGTGATAATAATGAGACCCAAGAGCCTGATTAATCTGATGATGCCGCCTTTGATTTTTATCGGCGTGTTGACTGGAAGAATTTCCATTAATCTTGCAGTGATTCTAGTCCCTATTCCAATAATGTTTGTGATTTATACAGAAGTTTTTGAGGATGCGTATTGACATGATTCCAGACAATGTTGTGGCATGCATGAAGGTCATGTCAAATCAGCCGCCATTGATAAAAGGGGCTAGAAAAGAAAAATGCTGCAACTGCGAAAATCAGGTTTGGGTTTCTCCAGCAACAAGGATGAGCATAAAGGAAGGTCTTTATCCTGATGTCTTTGCATGCCTTGAGTGCATCAGGAAGAGGGTGAAAAAATGATTCTCGAAATAACTATAATGCAGTTCGCCTTCTTCATCGGAATTTTCATGTATTATTGGATAAGGAATAAGCAAGCATCAAAAAGGCGAAAATTATGAAACGGCAAGGCATTCAGGCAAACTTTCAAATGAAACTCAGTTTGATATTTTTGCCAGATTTGCAAGCCGATGAGGTAGTGGCATGAGATACAAAACAGCAAGATTCCTTTCGGCATTGTTCGGGGTAGCCCTTGTAATATTAATCATGACAATCGTCCAGTCATTCATCCTGATATTCATGCTTGGCACTTCGGCTGGCATCTGGGCTTCGGAATCTACTATGAAGATAAGCCATGCAGCCGTCCTCGATGCGACAAGGTTCATCGCCAACATGACAATACCGATTGCTATCTTCTTTGCCATTGTCGGGATGATGGTCGTATTCAAGATACACGGGATTATAGACAAGCTGATTATGAGAAGAGTCTCTATGAAAGAGAAGTTGTTCTCTCGCCTTGCTCGCTCAAAGTTGAAGATACCAAGGAAGAAAATTACGCTTAGAAGGCAATAACATCACATTTTTTCTTTTTTTCACGTTAATTTTAAATTCTTTATTTGTTTATTCTAAAGATGTTGTCCGAAGAACAAATATCTGAATATAATAAAGAAACTTTCTATTCTTCTAAATGCGAATTTTGTGGTCATCCTCAAAGGTTGCATGATGAGGATGGCTGCCACAGGCAATTTCCTATTGGACGCACAAATAAAGCAATCATGTGGCGATGCATGTGCAAGTCAGAATAATGTAACTACTACTAAGTAACACACCTAAAGCGGTATTTAAATACCTTTCGATTCAAATTAATAAACAGTGATTAGGTATCCGTAGGATGCCTATGAAAAAAGTCCGTATGGACGAACAAGAGGTGTATCCAATGTATTATTGGAACGCTTTGGAGCAAAGCAAAAATGCTCAGGGACTAATCGGTTCACTTCCAACCGCAAAATTAGTTCCAATTGAATTAGAGGAAGCGGAGAACACATCAGGCTACCATGCTTCAGTCGTGGGCGGCGTAATTGTCGGAATGGTCACGAAGAAGTATGCGCTTGTCCAGCATGCCGAGGCTTTCATGCCAATCATAACGGCTCTCGACAATGCAGGCGAGGAATATCAGGTCTCGGTGTGGGACAAGAGAGGCAAGGCAGGCTTGCGAGTGATAACTGGCAGGCTGGCTGCTGACGGGGTAAAATTAGGTTTTCAGGTTTTGAACTCCGTTGACGGGACGACTTCTATAAACTACAATTTCTGGATGAACAGGCAGTCCGATTCTCACATAGAGATTGTCGGCTACAGGCTGTCATGCAAGAACGGGATGGTCATGAGAGTCCCACTTGACGAAGCAGAATTTGTCAAGCCTGAGCTGAAGGCTCAGATTCAGATGCTCATGAAAAAGCTGTTCTCGATATCGCATGTCGGGGACGCAAAGGCAAAAGCCCAGCAGGTTCAGTATATCGTTGAGGCATTGACTCTCTTGAAAGAGCCAGTCGCTACTATGATAGAAAAATCCAAGACAATCGGAATTTTGCCGAAGGAAGCGGAAATGCTTCTGGCAAAATATGTCGGGCAGAGGCTGTCGAAGAAATGCCTTTTCCAGTTTCGGATGGACAAAATAAAAGAAGGGGACAAGCTCTGGTCATTGTATAATGCAATAACCTATGTTGCATCCCATGACGGCGTTTCCGATTCGAGCAAGAAATCTTTGCTGGATAATTCAGCAGACATGCTGAATGATGTCCTGACAATGGGCGTTGCAAAGGCGATAGAGGTCGAATAAGATGGCAACAGAAGTTTTCTTTTTCAACAAGGCAGCCCTGAATGACGAGGCTGCCAGAGCCTTTATTTTAGACCTTAATCTGAAAAGTTCGAATGATATCGTCAAACTTTCTGGGATGAGATATAATGCATTCTGGAACAAGATGCCGATGTCATTCTATGACATGAATCCAGAGGAAATCTTTTCTCTTTTGAACGGGGAACAGAACCCTTTCGCATCGGAGAAGAAGCAGGAATGGATTCGTGCAAATGGAATCAGCCACACTTCGATGAGTGTCGGAGATGTTATTCACATAACTTCGAAGGTCATCGACAGGGTCGTGAATCACCTTGACAAGGAAGCGGCAAAGAAAGACCAGAACATAAAAGAGCAGTGGCTCATTTGCGTTGGCGAAGGTTTTGCCAAGCTCGAATTTGCCGAGGTGGTTGCATGAGCATCCAGCTTATATCAGAATGGTGCAATGGGTTCGAATGCAATTTCCTCTGCTATCCAGAGGACGGAACTTGTTCCTGCGGCATGTGGAAGCATCATGTCCACTGCCAGCACGGAAAAGTGATACAGGTGGGATAAAGATGTGGTGCAAAAAATGCAAACATAAAATTGACCAGTGTGAGTCATTCGGCTGCACATGCAACTGCGAGGTGGGAGCATGAGCAATATCACATGCACACTTTGCAAGAAGAAGCTGGAAATTCAGGATGACGGCTCTGCACATTTTGCAAGAATCCAGAGAGGGTGGTTCGATTTCAACTTCGATGAAGAAGGCGAGATTGACAGCGTTGATGAAGCCAATATAAAATGCGAAATCTGGCTCTGCAACGAATGCTATCTTACTGACCCAGACCTGTGCGCATTTTTCAGCAAGATAGGATATCAGGTGAGATGAAATGAAAGTAAAATTCACGGATTTGGGACGAAGCCACTTCAATGGCGAGTATGAGATAAAGAAATCCTCGGACATTCCAATTTTAGCTGGCAAGCATCTGATGTCGCAGGAAATCGATGCCATCTGGGAAAATGAAGCTGAAGGTGTCGTCATAGTCGGCGGCTGGAGAAAGGTCGGAAAGTTTGAGGTGATAATGTGAAGCAGATTGGTTTTGTTTTGCAATACAACAAGGGACAGAATCTTGTTGCGATTGAAACATTTAAACGAAGGAGAAGGAAGACAAAAAATTCTCAGCCGTATGCCAAGGATTGCAGGAAGCGGTTCACGACACCCGAAGGGCAGGGTCATACATTCAATGAGTTCCTGAAGTCCCTGAAGTATGGGGACAGGATTGTCATCTCAAAGTATGAGGACACCAGTCCGAAGTGCGGTCTCTGCCAAGAGAAGCTTGGTTTTGATGACAAAGTCAGATATACCAAGGTCGATGACAAGGAAGAGCCAGTTCATGAAGAATGCTATGATGATATGTGGGACGAAGCTCACGAAGAGCTGGAAAATAAATTTGACAGCGAGGAATCACAATGAACTGGCTTGTTGAAGAGATTCTTGATTATATTCACAGATGCGATTCATGCTTCCTTGGATTGAACTTGGTGATACGATGATTGAGAACCTTTTGGATTTGGTAAATTTTATTTCGCTTAGTCTGGCAAGGTCGCCTTTATACGGATTGCCTGTTGTTTTATTTTTATCTGCCCTTGCATGGTCGAGGAGATGGTTTCATTGAACATAACACGAAGATGGATTAAAGCTGCTTATGGCGAGAAGTGCAAAGAATACGAGGACGGCTGCTGCGTCTGCCGAGTCTGGTTTCTGTTCGAGAATCTTGAAAATTATTTCAAGTTTGTATCGCCTCATGACTTGAAAGCAGTGAAGAAGGGGAAAAAGAAATGACAACAACGGCTTCGATGTCCTGCAATTTCATGCGAAAGGAAGGCTGGACGGCTGAGACAGTTGAGAAACGAGTCTTCAACATGCGCAGGGATTTATTAGGCATCGGCGATGTCATTGCATTCAAGCCGAAAGAAGGGATAGCTTTGGTTCAGGCATTCAGAAAAGGAGCATCACAGGAACATGCCCATATAATGAAGAATCCAATGCTTACTGCTTGGCTGAAATCTGGCGGCAGGTTCTTCATCCATGTCTGGAACAAGAAATGCATAATAAAGAAGGATGGGAAGAAGGGCAAGGCGAAGAGATGGCTTGTCGAGGTTAGCGAGGTATTATAATGAATCAAAATGAAATTTTGATATCAGTCATCCTCGCCTCAATCGACTTCCAGCATAGCTGGAGTCGAATTATTTTCAAGCCTCGAAAAGGCTATGAAATAAGAGGCGAGAGATGATGGAAAAGTTGCTGAAAATAAAATTGAGATGGAGCTTGTTGTTCATCATGATATTCATAATAGCCCTCACGATGTTCACGCAGGCGCATGAGGCTGCACATGCTGCGATATGTGACACATTCGGCGGCAAGGTTGTTTATTCAGGATGGGATTCCAATAAGTTGACATTCGTGACAATATGCCAAGCTCCAAAAAGTGATATGTTGAACCTTGCTGAGTCTGAAAATGAAGCTTGGGGTTATCAGTTGGAAGCTGCATTATTTTCTGTCTTGATTATAATTTATTGCATTGGCTGGCTTTTGGTTTGGCTCAAGCAGATTGAACCTAAAAGGATTGAAGGGAAGTTTTTGAGAGGAGACGATTGAGAATGATTCAAACAAAGTTTGAAATCAATCATGCTCACCTAAGAGGTGAGACATGATGGATATCAACTGGAAGCTTTGGATATTGTTATTGGCAACAATCGGAGCGATTTGGTATGTGATATTTTATTTTCAGATATATAATCTGTAGGTGATGAAATGATAAGATTAGTCCCGAAAGAAGAAGCGGCATTCAAAGACAGGGTAAGAAATCTTGTTTGGCAGTTCATACAGGATGAAGGCTTGAATTTTAGGCTTGCAACAGACATGATTTCTGTTGACGAGAACATCTGCGGTCTGGCATCAAGGCTCTGGTATGTCAAGAGCATGGTCAAGCCAGAGGATACAGACTTGATGAATACGAAAGAGGCAAGGGCAAAGTGGGAAAAGGAAATCGAGGATGCCAAGAGAAAAGGGACGATGACGTATTCCTGTGCCTGCGGCTTGATGACCAAAGATGAAAAGAAATTTGACAGCCATGACTGCAAGTTCAGGAAGCTGCAACGAAGGAGTTTTAAAAAATGATGTGTCAAATGTGCGGCTCAGAAGGTGCTGTTAACTACAAGCCTCAATTAGACCAGACAATCTGCAATACCTGCTTCGACAAGGATTATTTTTTCGACCCACTTTCCAAGACGAAAACTGGAAGGAAGTATATAAAAATCTGCGATGAACTGAACAAGATTGAAGATTACCTGCATGATGTTATCAACCAGCCTGAGCTGTTCAGCGAGATGCTCGTCTTCAAGAATGTGATTGCAATGATTACGAACCTGCGGCGCTCCCTTTATAATACAAACAGGTTCATAAAAATACCAGCAGGCAAGGCGCTGCTCAATATCGATATCAACGATATGCTAATCAAGAAGAGAAAGAGATATCTTTTCGTTTGCAAGAACTGCGGCAAGGAATTCCACAGGCAGCCGTTGAAGAAAGACCATCTGCCGAAATATTGCAGCAAATATTGCTACAAGAAATCCTTGCATGAGGTTGTCAATGTGTCCCTGCTTGACAGGACTGCCAATTTATTAGCGAATGTAAAGGATGAGGACTTGCAACTTTTGGAGACTCTAAGAGGATGACTATGGTAATAATAAGAATTGACAAGAGCGCTGATTTGATAGATGCGAACAATCACTTGAAGATGAAAGGGCGTTGGCTGATATTCATTAATCTAAATATGTTGCATTGGAATTCGAAAGAAGCAAGGGAAATATCGCATCTGTTTGCAACATCCAGACCGCATGATTTGAATGTGTTATACTCTGGAAAGTCAAATAACATTGACAAAAGAATACTGGCAATGACGGATTTCACATTCAAGAAGTCAAGGGCGAAATTCGTCCTGACAAATATTCAGGGGAAAGTGGTGAAAAGATTTTGATGAATGCCCTGCTGAGGTATCCTAACGGCTGAATAGGTATCTCCTTGGAGTGTCAAAACTCGCAGGGTCAGCCACTTTATTTCGTAACTTCTTCGGAGTTCGAAAATAATGCAAGTCCAACTTTGCTGGAACTTGCTTATAAGTTTTAAAAACAAGGAAAAAGCAGCGAGTTAGTGTAGCGGTCTTGCATTCAAGCCTCATAAGCTTGGGGTTGTAGGTTCAACTCCTGCACTCGCTACTTAGAATATGCGAGGATGGCAGAATCTGGTCAATGCGGCGGACTCAAGATAATTGACGCAATTAGGTTGACGCAATTAAAGGCGCATAAGATATCCGTGCCTTAGTGGCTTCTCGGTTCAAATCCGAGTCCTCGCACTATGGGCTGCAAAGATTGCGGCTGCCAGCAATGCAGCTACTTGGATTTGGGCTGCTTCTGCAACTGCATGTGCAGGAACTGCAAGAAAATGGATGAGCATGTTGAAAATAAATTGGGGATAAAGAAGAATGAATCAGAATGAAATTTTGATATCAGTCATCCTCGCCTCAATCGACTTCCAGCATAGCTGGAGTCGAATTATTTTCAAGCCTCGAAAAGGCTATGAAATAAGAGGCGAGAGATGATGGCGATTGAAAATATTTTAGGAATGATTGGAGTTGTAGGATGTGCTATCATTGATACATTCCTGATAATAGACCTGAAGATGGAACTTGGTCTTGAGAAAAGACTCACGACAAATAAAGTTGATTATGAAACGGCTTGCCAAGAACTTGAAAAGCAAAGGCTCGAACAAAAGGCAAAAATTGCCAAACAGAGCGAAAACAAGCTGCCCTGATTGCAAAGAACAGGAATGCATGTGCGCTTCGATACGCAGAGGGCTGCGAGACATAAAATCAGGAAAGACTTTTTTGTTCTCATGCAAGCACAAGAAAAAAGATGCGACCATCTGCTTCTCATGCTGTTCAGATGAATGCAAGCGATGGTATAAAATCGGACTTAAAGAAGGAAGAAAAAGGGTCATAGGCTCGAAGAGGAGAGAGACGAGCCTCTCCTAAATGATATTACAAAACGGCTTGAGAAACGGCAATAATATCAAACGAAGTGAACTTAGTTTGAAAAGATTGCCTGAGTGTTAAGCCGTCTTTTAATAGAATTATTTCTTCTTTGCATGCTTTTTCTTTGCCATGTTGCTTTCACCTCTGATGATTAGAATTCCAATAGGAACTATGAAATTGATTTTAGTTCTTTCTTTTTGTATTTTTTCTTTATAGTCTGTTTTTCTTCAAATGACAGTTTTTCCCTGCAACCCTTGCAGAATAACCCATAAACATCTTTTTTTCTGCATGCTATGCACTTGATTCTATGAAAATCTTTCATTTCAACTAACCTTTTTCAGCCTTCTCAATCCCGATTCTTTAGAAGCGAGTTTTGCAGCTTTCGGTTTCGAGAATCCTTCCCTTCTTGCCTTGACGTAGGCATCGAAGTAATTATAAACTTGGTCAGGCGGCGGAGAGATAGGATTTAATTTGTATCCTGTTATCTCTTCGGCTTCCTTGTCGAATTTCTTAACTTCCCTTGCAGTCTTGAACAGTCCCATTCAGCTCACTTCCTTCAGCTTCCTCTTTGCAGCAGAAACAAACACAAGTCTCCTCGGCTTCTTGGGAGCTTCGAACTCGAATGAAATCGACTCCTGTCCCCACTGCTTCGCCTTGGCTTGGATGAACCTGTGGATTTCCTCGTCATGCTTTTCCCAGTCCTTGAAGTCTGAGAAGTTTTCTACAACTGCGACATTTTCCTGCACGACCCTGCCGCCATGCGAAGTGTATGAGCCGATTCTTTTGTCAGTCGATGTTCCGCCGAATGTCTTGGTCAGGAAGTTCCTGACTTCAGTGATTCTTTTCTCATGTTCTCTTTTGGAAATCTTCTTGTTGACATCCTTGGTCGATGGCACATAGATTGCAGTATAAGTCTGCAACCCTTTCTCCTTGGGAAAATCAAGATGAAGTTTCTTCGAGTGAACGTCTCTCATTGGCATTATTTACCATTTCCATTTTTCTAAGTTTAAACCTTGCACGATTCCAGCATCTCAGTTTTGCTTTTTCTGTCTTGTGGTGATGAACGCACAAAGTCATTTATTCTATTTTGCTGCACTCCAATATAAAATCAATTCCTGTTTACAAAAGACAGTTGCGACCAGATATGCATGTCAACATTTCCTTTCCTTTTTAAAAACGAAGAAGTTCCGATGAATTCCCTTGAAAGGTCTTCATCTCCATGAATTCCCTTCCGCTCAAGTATGCATGAGAGGCTGACATAGCATCTTTGAATTTCATCCATCGAGCCGTATATCTGAAGCAGCTTTTGCGTTTCTGCCTCAGTTGCGACAAGATGATAATCTTTCATCAGAATCTTTTTCTTAAAAGACGCTTGACTTTCTTCCTCGAAAATCCCATATTTACACCTGACTTATAACGAATCCGTTTATGATTCCAAATATCACTATGCCTATGAAGAGAATCACGAAGCCAGTGATTACAGTATGAACATCGCTTTGCTTGCTTCCATAGAACATCAGGGCTGCGCCGATTGTTATCATCACAAGCAGGAAGAGCAGTGGTATGATTGAATATACGACAGCTCCGCTTCCAGTCACAGGCGGCGCTCTGATTGAGAATGTTGATGTGCTGCTTCCTATATTGTTTGAAGTATCATTCGCATAAATCGTGATTGAATGGCTGCCTACTGATGTGCTTCCTGTTGTGTTGGCGCATGAAGGCAGGCTTGTATTTGCTCCGCCGTCAAGAGAATACCAGCACTGGTCAACGCTGCTGTTCAGGACGGATTCATGGAAAAGCGTGAATTTTATGTTGAATGGATTTGTAAGGCTTCCAACAGGCTGCTGGATTGTTACATCAGGAGCTACTACATCCTCGTAAAGTATTGGAGCAAATGAAAGGTTGTTGTTGCCTGCTCCAGATACCATAAGGTCGATGTATCCAGCATGAGCCTCGAAATTATTATAGGCTGGCAGCAGATATCCTCTGTCATTCACAGCATAACTTTGTGAAGGAACATCAGTTATTGTAACAGGGCTTTCCCATGTAGCGCCAGAATCATCAGAATCAATATACTTCAATGCACCTGCGCTGCTGTCATAATAGATTACTATAGGTTCACTGTCATATTTCATTACAACAGGATTTGTAGAACCACAGACTCCGTCAAATGGAGTTGATGAAGTCCAAGAATTTCCATTGGTAGACCTTGCAACGCCGCATCTATAGGCATAAATTTTTGTCCCGTTTGGAAGGACTACCATGCTGTCCTGAGAAGCATGATTGGCTGTGACAACTCCAGTGTATGAGCTTGCCGTGACTCCTGTATTTGTGACATTGACATAATATGCTGTTGTGAAGTCCTGCCAGAATATGAATTCGAGCAAGTTTTCAGATGTCATCTGCATTCCGCCGATTCCGCCGTTTGCAGAAAGTGGCTTTGCAAATGTCGTGCTGTTAAGAAGAGACAGGTTGCTGGCATAGGTATATTTTCCTAAATCTGCGCCGCTTCCCAGAGTCTCGATGCACCAGATGCTTGTGGAATTTGTTGCACATGATGCCTGACCATTAAGACCTACGGCAGTAATTACAGAACCATCAGTCTGGTTTATCCTTTCAAGCACTTCACTGTTTGAAAAAGGAGCGACAGAACAATATGTTTGCACATATAGTTCATTATTTACAGTAAGCAATCTCAGGTCTGCTGCCGAGCCAGAATCTCCAGTGCAGACTGTGGTATTTGCAATATTAGAAAATGTAGTTCCATTGTCAGTT
>Ga0315275_10000401_pt1 | contig 35496 bp, 24 predicted proteins | sample YL17G03_0_MG_FD_205557 | JGI IMG/M metagenome (GOLD analysis project Ga0315275, IMG submission 205557) | Sediment microbial communities from Yellowstone Lake, YNP, Wyoming, USA - YL17G03_0 | ecosystem: Environmental > Aquatic > Freshwater > Lake > Sediment | place: USA: Wyoming | collected...
AAAATCAATTTATGATTTTTTTCAAGAAAAAAGAAATTTAGAATTTTTAGAAAAATTAAAAAAAACTGGGGTAGAAATCGTTTTCGAAAAGAAAGTTAAGTATCAACCATTTAAAGGAAAAACCTTTGTCTTGACTGGCAGTTTAGAAACCTTTACCCGAGAAGGAGCAAAAGAGAAAATCCGTCTTTTGGGCGGAGAAATTTCAGAATCGGTCTCCGAAAAAACCGATTATGTCATCTTGGGCAAAGAACCCGGCTCAAAATACCAAGAAGCCAAAGAGCTGGGAGTAAAAATAATCGGCGAAAAAGAATTCCTTAAATTAGTTCAATGAAAAGTTTTTTGCTTCATTTTAAGAAATTTGATTGGGTTTTAATCATTATTGCTGTTTTGTTAGTCGCTATCGGGCTTTTGTCAATTTATAGCTCTTCTCTCGGCAAGGGAGATTTTTTCAATTTTGAAAAACAGCTGATTTTTTTTGGAATTGGATTTTTATTAATGATTGCCATAAGTTTTTATGATTGGCGTCAACTTCGGGAAGACCCTTATTTAATTTTAATTCTTTATATTCTTTGTTTAGCCGCCTTGGCGGGATTATTTTTTTTCGCCCCAGAAATTCGGGGAGTAAAGGGCTGGTATAAAATAGGGCAAATTTCCATTGATCCGGTAGAATTTACTAAAATTGTTTTGATAGTTTTATTAGCTAAATATTTTTCAACCAGACACGTGGAAATGTATCAAATTAGACACATTTTTCTCTCTGGTTTTTACGCTTTTTTACCGGCCGCTCTCATTTTTTTTCACCCAGATTTAGGTTCGGTTTTGATTGTAATTTCTCTCTGGGTGGGCATTTTGATTATTTCCGGCATCTCTCTCCGCCATTTTTTAATTTTAATTTTATGTTTTCTTTTAATTTTTATTATTTCTTGGCATTTCTTTTTAAGAGATTATCAAAAAGAAAGAATTATCAGTTTTGTGCAGCCAAAATTAGCCGACCCTCTTAAAATTGGCTGGAGCCAAAATCAGGCGAAAATCGCCATTGGTTCTGGCGGAATTTATGGTCAAGGCTTAGGTTCGGGTTCTCAGACCCAATATGGATTTTTGTCCGAGTCCCACACTGACTTTATTTTTGCTGCTATTGCCGAGGAGACGGGATTGGCAGGTGTATCAGTTTTATTTTTTTTATTTTTAATTTTAATCTGGCGAATAATAAAAATTGCCATTTTAAGCGAAACTAATTTTGTCCGTCTTTTTTCTTCTGGTTTCGTCATACTTTTAATTTCTCAAATTTTTATCCATATCGGAATGAATGTCGGTATTTTGCCAATCATTGGTATTCCCCTGCCATTGATTAGTTACGGCGGTTCAAGTTTAATCGCAACTTTTATCGGAATAGGAATTTTAGAAAGTATCAAAACCCATTAATTTATCGAAAAAATGGTATTTTTCAAAGTAAGGGTCTTGATAAAAATTTTTATTTAGAAAATAATAAAATAACCCATAGGTTTTCCACAGATAATTCACATAAAATAAGAAAATTAGAGGAAAACCCCGTATATTGCAAAACCCTTGACTTTTTCTGATGCTAAGAGTAAAATTAAACCAACCCTAAAAATAGCAGTTTTTTCATACTTGAAAACCTTAGCTTAAAAACTAAATAAAACATTCGCCCTAAAGACAATATTTAGGGTCTTTTTTCGCTTCTAAAAATGAATTTAATGAAAGTGAAAAATTTTGGGAAGGCAAGGGTCTTTCTTCCTTTGCCGTATCTGCTGGCCCTAGAAAAAGACAGTTGGCAGAGTTTTTGGGTGAGAGATTTAAAAGAATTATTTCAGGAGGTATCTCCTATTCGGGATTATACCGGAAAAGAGTTAGAACTCTGGTTTTTGGATTTTGAATTGGGAAAACCAAAATACAAAAACGATTTAGAGGCAAAGCAGAATAATGATTCTTATGAAGCGTCATTAAGAGTCAGAACAAAATTAGTTAATCTTAAAACAAAAGAGATAAAAGAGCAGGAGGTTTTTTTAACTGATTTTCCCTTAATGACCGACAGAGGGACTTTTATTGTTAATGGAGTTGAAAGGGCGGCTATTTCGCAATTAATTCGTTCACCGGGAGCTTTCTTTACCAGCCAAAGCTTCCAAGGTAAAAATTATTTTGGAGCAAAAATCATTCCCAATAGAGGAGCCTGGTTAGAGTTTGAAACCGAACCGTCGGGTTTCATTGGAATAAAAATTGACAGAAAAAGAAAAGCAGCCGCAACAACTTTGCTGCGAGCTTTTGGCATTGATAATAATCTGACGCTTAAAGAAAAGTTTCAGGATGTAAACAAGGGCGAAGTAGATTATATTGAAGAGACAATAAAAAGAGATTCAACTCATAATCAAGCAGAGGCCCTGGTGGAGATTTATCAAAGGTTAAGGCCGGGAGATATGGCTACCGCCGACACTGCCAAGGATTTGATTTGGAATATGTTTTTTAATTTTGAAAGATACGACGTGTCAAAGGTAGGAAGATGGAGAATGTGGCAGAGGTTGCCAGAATTGAAATCTTTGGTTAGCCGCGGAAAAGGTGCAGACCCTAAATCTCAAAAAGAAAAAATCTCAATTAAAAATCTAAGCGAAGAAATTAAAGTTGGAGACAGGGTTTTAAAACCTGAAGATGTGGTGGCGGTATTGAGAGAAATAATTAGGTTAAATAATACTCCTGGAGCAATACCTGACCAGATTGACCATTTAGGCAATAGAAGAGTAAGAACCTTTTCCGAGTTATTAATCAACAGGTTGCGGGTGGGGCTAATGCGCCTTGAGAGAATTATCAAAGACAGAATGTCAACCTTAGATGTTTTTACTTTAGCCCCCATTCAGTTAATTAATCCCAGACCGGTGATGGCAGTGGTTAAAGAATTTTTCACCTCTTCCCAACTCAGCCAATTTATGGATAATCAAAATCCTCTGGCTGAATTAGAACATAAAAGGAGATTGTCGGCTACTGGTCCTGGCGGGTTAACCCGAGAAAGAGCCGGATTTGAGGTTAGAGATGTTCAACCATCCCACTATGGCCGGATTTGTCCTATTCAAACACCAGAAGGGCCGAATATTGGATTGATTGGTCATATGGCAGCTTTTGCGAAGGTTAATCCTTACGGCTTTTTGGAGACGCCATATTTTAAAGTTGATAAAGAAAGAGTAACCTCTGAGTTGCATTATCTTAACGCCTACGAGGAAGAAAGATATAATATTGCCTCTGGAGCCGTTTCTATTGATAAAAATGGGAAAATTTTATCCCAGAAGGTTGAAGCAAGGATTAAAGGAGAACCGGGTATGGCAGACAAAGATAAAATTGATTTTATTGACGTTTCTTCTGAACAATCAATTTCGGTGGGCACTTCATTAATCCCATTTTTACAAAATGATGATGCTAATCGAGCTTTGATGGGTTCAAATATGCAGCGTCAGGCAGTGCCTTTAGTTTTGCCAGAACCTCCTTTGGTGATGACCGGAGTGGAAGAAAGAGTGGCCAGGGATTCTGGTCAGGAGTTAATCGCCGAAGAAGAGGGAGTCGTCACTGAAGTTGATGCCAGCCATATTACAATAAAATCTAAAAATCTGAAACCCAAAACCTATTACCTGACGAATTTTATCAGGACTAATCAATATACTTGTTTTCACCAAAAACCGGCGGTTAAAAGGGGCCAGTGGATAAAAAAAGGAGACCTTATTGCCGATGGGGGAGCAATTTCTAATGGACATTTGGCTTTGGGCCAAAATATTTTAGTTGCCTTTTTGCCTTGGCGAGGAGGAAATTTTGAAGATGCTATCTTAATTTCCGAAAGGTTGGTCAAAGATGATGCTTATACTTCGGTTCATATTGAAAATTTTGCCTGCGATGTACGAGAGACAAAACTGGGACCAGAAATTACCACTGGCGATATTCCCAATGTTGCTGAGGAAAAATTAAAAGATTTGGACGAAGAAGGAATTATTAGAATCGGAGCAGAAGTTAATCCAAACGCTATTTTAGTCGGCAAAATTTCACCCAAAGGAGAAGCCGATTTAACGGCCGAAGAAAGATTATTAAGAGCGATTTTTGGAGAAAAAGCCAGGGAAGTAAAAGATACTTCTTTGAGAATGGAACACGGAAAAAGAGGAAGAGTGGTTGGGGTTAAAATTTTTTCCCGCGAACTGGGGCATAAATTAGAACCCGGTATTTTAAAAAGAATTGAAGTGGCGGTAGCTGAAATCCGAAAAATTCAAGCCGGCGATAAACTTTCAGGAAGACACGGCAACAAGGGCGTTGTTTCTAAAGTTTTGCCGTTAGAAGAAATGCCATTTTTGGAAGACGGCACTCCGGTTGATGTAATTTTAAATCCTTTAAGTATTGCCTCAAGAATGAATTTAGGTCAGGTTTTAGAAACTCATCTTGGCTGGGCGGCAAAAAAATTGGGATACTATGCCGTTTCTCCGGCTCTTTCTGGGGCGAATGAAAAGGATATTAAAGAAGAATTAAAAGCGGCTGGCCTTCCTGAAAATGGAAAGGTGGTTTTATATGATGGAAGAACCGGCCTTCCTTTCCCAGAAAGAATTACGGTTGGCTGTATGTATATGATGAAATTAATCCATATGGTTGAAGATAAAATTCATATGAGAAGTATTGGTCCTTATTCTTTAATTACTCAACAGCCATTGGGCGGAAAAGCCCAGTTTGGTGGTCAAAGGTTTGGAGAAATGGAGGTTTGGGCTTTGGAAGGTTATGGAGCGGCTCATACCTTGCAGGAAATGTTGACTATAAAATCCGATGATGTTTCGGGGAGAGCGTTTACTTACGAAGCAATCTTAAAGGGTGAAGAAATAAAACCACCAAACATACCAGCCTCGTTTAATCTTTTAGTTGCGGAATTGAAGTCATTGGGATTAAGCGTGGAAGTGAAAGAAAAATCCCAAGAAGACCGCGATACCAATATACGAATGCATACGAATGATACAAATAAAAAATAAATTCGTATAATTAGTATTAATTAGTATATTAGCATCGAAATATGAAGGTTGAAGATTTAGAATCAATTAGAATAAAATTAGCCTCGCCAGAGGAGATTTTACATTGGTCGCATGGCGAAGTGACAAAACCAGAAACCATTAATTACCGGACCCAAAGGGCAGAAAAAGATGGGCTTTTTTGTGAAAAAATTTTTGGACCAGAAAAAGATTACGAATGTTATTGTGGAAAATATAAAAGAATTCGTTATAAGGGCATAGTTTGCGACCGCTGTGGAGTGGAGGTGACCAAAGCCCAGGTTAGAAGAGAAAGGATGGGCCATATTAAATTGGCTTCTCCTTGTTCGCACATCTGGTTTTTAAGAGGCGTTCCCTCAAGAATAGGGATGGTTTTGGATATTCCGATGCAGCAATTGGAAAGAGTAATTTATTTTGCTTCTTGTATTATCACCAAAGTTAACGAAGAAGCTAAAAAGAAGGTCTTGGAGGAAATTGAACGAGAATATAAAAGAAAAACCAAAGGTCTTGCCTCTGCCGAAGATTCGGCAAAAAAACCAAAAACCAAAAAGAAAGATAAGAAAATTAAGTTAACTGAATTAAGGGTAGCCAAGGATAAAGCAAGAGAGGGGGTTTTGGCGCTAAAACCATTAAGGACTTTATCTGAAATTGAATATCATGATTTAGCGTTGAAATATGGAGAATGTTTTGAAGCCGGAACAGGAGCGGAAACTTTAAGGAAAATTTTTGAAAAAATTGATTTGAAAAAAGAAGCAGAGAAAATGAAAAAGGCGATTGAAGAATCAAAAACACCGGAAGTGAGAAGGAAAATTTTAAGAAGATTAAAACTTTTTCAAGGAATGGAAAAATCGGGAGTTAGGCCGGAATGGACATTTCTGACTGTTTTGCCGATATTGCCGCCGGATTTGAGACCAATGGTTCAATTAGACGGCGGTCGCTATGCCTCTTCTGATTTAAATGATTTATATCGTAGAGTGATAAATAGGAATAATCGTTTGAGATATCTTTTAGAAATTGGAGCTCCAGAGGTGATTGTCAGAAATGAAAAAAGAATGTTGCAAGAAGCGGTTGACGCTTTAATTGATAATGGAATGAGAAAGGGCTTAAGCACTCAAGCCACCACCGGCGGTAGAAGGCTTTTGAAATCGTTGGCCGATATGCTTAAAGGAAAGCAAGGCCGCTTCAGACAAAACCTTTTGGGGAAAAGGGTTGATTATTCGGGTAGGTCAGTTATCGTTGTTGGACCGGAACTAAAACTCAGTCAGGTCGGTATTCCAAAGAAAATGGCTTTAGAGCTTTTTAAACCATTTGTGATTAGGAAGATTTTAGAGAAAGAGTTGGCCTACAACGTTAGAAGCGCTTCAAGATTGATTGATGATGAGACCGATGAAGTTTGGGAAAACTTAGAGGAAGTAGTTAAAGACAAGCTCGTTTTATTAAATCGGGCGCCAACTTTGCATCGGCTTGGCATTCAGGCCTTTCATCCGATATTAATTGAAGGAGAATCAATCAGGGTTCATCCTTTGGTTTGTAGGGCCTTTAATGCTGATTTTGATGGCGACCAGATGGCTGTTCATTTACCTCTATCTGATGTGGCCCAAAAAGAAGCCAAGGAAATTATGCTTTCTTCAATTAATCTTTTAAAGCCAGCCACCGGTACGCCGATCGTTACTCCCAGTCAAGATATTGTTTTAGGTTGCTATTGGCTTACTGACATTTGGCCGGGTAAAAAAGGTGAGGGTAAAATTTTTGGCTCAGCAGAGGAAGCCATCTTAGCTTATGATTTAGGCGAGGTTAGTTTGAAAGCAAAAATAAAATCACTAATTGAAAAACAGGAAGGACTTCTTGAAACCAGTGTTGGCAGGATAATATTTAATGAGGCTTTGCCAAAAGATTTTCCATTCCAGAATGAAATAATGAATTCCAAAAAAATGGAAAAATTGATTGCTAAAATTATTGAAAAATATCCTCAAGAAACTATCCAAGAGACCTTGGATAAAATTAAAAATTTAGGTTTTGAGTATGCTACCATTTCCGGGATTAGTTGGGGAATAGACGATTTAATAATTCCTCCTGAAAAAGGAAAAATCATGGCTCAAGCCGAAAAAGAGATTGAAGAAATTGAAAACCATTTTAAAAAAGGTCTTCTTTCTCCAGAAGAAAAGAAGCAAAAAGTAATTGGAATTTGGACTCGAGCAAAAAGCGAAATTGAAATCTTGGTGCCAAAAACTCTTTCTTCACAAAATCCCGTATTTCAAATTGTTGAAGCGGGAGCCAGGGGTTCTTGGACACAGCCGGTCCAAATGTGCGGAATGAAAGGTCTGGTTATTAATCCAGTTGGCCAGACCATTGAGTTGCCGGTAAAAAGTTCTTTTAAAGAAGGTTTCAATGTTTTGGAATATTTTATTTCTACTCACGGCGCTCGGAAAGGAACAGCTGATACCGCCCTGCGAACCTCCACCGCCGGCTATTTAACCAGAAGGTTAGTTGATGTTAGCCATGAAATAGTAATTTCCGAAGAAGACTGTGGTGACGAAAAAGGATTGGAAATTTTCAGAAGAGATGCCGATGAGATTGGTCAGAATTTCTCTTCTAAGATTGTCGGCAGAATTAATTTAGAATCAATTAAAGGGATTTGTAAAAAAGGAGAAATTATTGATCGGAAGGCGACGGAAAAAATTATTGAAAAAGGAGTTGAAAAAGTCAGAGTGAGAAGTCCTTTAAGCTGTAATTCAGTAAGAGGAGTTTGCCAAAAATGTTATGGTTGGAATTTAGGAAATAATCAATTGATTAAATTAGGAGAAGCAGTTGGAGTAGTGGCTGCTCAGGCGATTGGTGAGCCGGGTACTCAATTAACCATGAGGACCTTTCACACTGGTGGAGTAGCTGGTGGAGGAGATATTACTTTTGGTTTACCGAGAGTCCAGGAAATTTTTGAAGTCCGGACTCCGGCTGGAATGGCCGAAATTTCCCAGACCGAGGGGAAGGTTGTAGAAATTACTTCGGAAAGAATAGTAAAAATAAATTCTAAAATTAATAATTCCAAATCCAAAACTAAAATCTTTGAATATAAAATTCCGGCTAATGTCGCAATTTGGGTAAAAGAAGGAGAAGCGGTTAAAAAGGGTCAACCTCTTTGTGAAGGCAGTTTGGATTTAAAGGACTTATTTAAATTAGCCGGGAAAGAAGCTAGCTGGCGGTATATAATAAAAGAGATTCAAAAAATTTATGCTTCTCAAGGAGCTCAAATCCATGACAAACACTTGGAGGTTATCGCTAGACAAATGTTTTCTCGGGTCAAAATTAAAGAGTCAGGAGATTCTTGCTTTACTACTGGCGAAATTATAGAGAGAAGCAAATTTCTTGAAGAAAATGCTTCCTTAAAGAAAGAAAAGAAAAAGATTGCCAAAGGCGTGTTGATTTTGTTAGGAATTTCTCGCGTAGCTTTAACTACCGACTCCTTTTTATCAGCCGCCTCCTTTCAGGAGACATCGCGAGTTTTAATTCGGGCCGCTCTTGAGGGAAAAGAAGATAAATTGAGAGGATTGAAAGAGAACGTGATTATTGGTAAACTGATACCAGCAGGAACAAATTTTAAAAAAATAAATGGTTAAAAAAAACAACTCCAAAAGGAATCGGAAAGATAATGAAAAAAAACCAAGAAAGCCCCTTTTATTAAACTTACCCGAGAATACTAAAAAGTGGATCGGCGGCCTAATAACATTTTTGATAGCGATAATTGTTGTTTTGAGTTTTTTTGGAAAAGCGGGAATCGCTGGCGACCTGATTTTTAACGGACTCAATTTTCTAATTGGGAAAACCATTTTTATTTTACCTCTGATTTTGCTTTTGGCTGGAATGGTTTTTCTCCTGACTGAATATCAAAAGTTTTTAATACCAACTTTTTTAGCGGTTTTTATTTTAATTCTAGGATTTTCGGCAGTTTTAAACTATTACCAACCCGCCGAAAAAATATCGTATCCCGGAGAAGGGGGATGGGTAGGTTATTTAATTACTTGGCCTTTCTTAAAATTTTTTGGCCCTTTAGTAACCAACATTCTCTTTGGAGTAATAATTATTATTGCCGGCTTAATTTTTTGGCATTTAATTAAACAATCACCATCACCAAAGCTGCTCGAAGCCCTTCCCCAAAAACCTCCATTAATTAAAAGGATTTTTGGAGAACCAAAGTTTAAATTAAAAGAGGTTGAACCCTCTGTTACTTTTGAGAAGGAAACAAAAATTGCCAAGGAGTCATTTTTAGAATTAAAAAATAAACCAGTTTCTCCTTTATCATCAAAAGTGGCTGGGGAAGAATATCAAAGACCACCTTTGGATTTGCTTGATTCGGAAAAAGGAGTACCCACTGCTGGTGATGTCAGAGTAAATTCAGCCATTATTAAAAAGACGCTGGAGAATTTTGATATTCCAGTTGATATGTCAGAGATAAATATCGGCCCAACTGTTACCCAGTATACTTTGAAACCGGCCGATGGAATAAAATTGTCAAAAATTACCACTCTTTCCAATGATTTAGCCATGGCTTTAGCCAGCCATCCTATACGTATTGAAGCGCCAATTCCTGGAAAGCCGTTGGTGGGGATTGAAATTCCAAACAAAATTAGAGCCCAGGTTAGATTGAAAGATTTAATTTCCGAACCCCAATTTCAAAATTCTCCATCTAATTTAGCCTTTGTTCTTGGAAGAGATGTATCGGGCAATCCGATATATGCCGATTTGGCCCGAATGCCTCACTTATTAGTAGCCGGTAGTACTGGAACAGGAAAAACAATTTTTCTAAACTCTTTAATTTTATCTCTCCTTTATCGAAATTCACCTTCAATTTTGAGATTTATCTTAATTGACCCAAAAAGAGTTGAATTCTCAGTTTATCAAGAACTTCCCCACCTGCTCTCGCCGGTGATTTTTGATGCTCAAAAAACGATTAATGTTTTAAAATGGTTAGTTTCAGAGATGGAAAGAAGATTTGAAATTTTTGCCGAGGACAAAACCCGGGATATCAATAGTTATAATGAACTGGCTTTAAAGGATGAAAAAGAATTAATGCCCTATATTATTTTAATTGTTGATGAATTGGCAGATTTAATGTCGGCCAGAGGCAGAGAAGTTGAGGCAGGAATTGTCAGATTAGCCCAGATGGCCAGAGCAGTCGGAATCCATCTGGTATTGGCTACCCAAAGACCATCGGTTGAGGTAATCACTGGTTTAATTAAGGCCAATATAACTTCCCGGATTACTTTTCAAGTCGCTTCTCAGGTTGATTCAAGAACGGTCTTAGATGCGGCTGGTGCCGAAAAATTGCTGGGTCGGGGGGATATGCTTTTTATCTCAGCCGAAATTGTTAAACCAAAAAGAATTCAGGGTTCCTATGTCTCAGAAAAGGAAGTAAAAAGAGTGACAAATCATATAAAAACCCAAAACTCAAATTTACAAACAGAAAAAATAGCCAGCGAGGTTTTAGAAAATCAATTAGCCGAAGATTTGGCAAGAAGTTTAAAGAGCGAAGAAGAATTAGAAGCTTTTCCTTATGGAGAAGACCCTCTTTATGAAGAGGCAAAAAGAACGATAATTGAGGCCAAGAAGGCCTCGGCCTCGCTTTTACAGAGAAGATTGAGAATTGGTTATGCTCGGGCGGCCAGGTTAATTGATATGTTAGAAGAAAGAGGAGAGGTTGGACCGGGGGAAGGAGCCAAGCCAAGAGAGGTTTATTTTAAAACCGAAGAAAAAAAAGATGCTGACGAAGAAGGTTGGCAAAAGGTTTGAGTCACAGCGAAAACCCCGCCATCTAATCATATGAAAATTAATACAAATAACATAGAGGGCGGGGTGCTCGAATTAATTATAAAAATTAATTATAATAAATAAGAAATTCCTATCTATGGCAAAACAAAAAAAAGAACCAATAGAGAGAAAAGATTTAGAAGAAGCAGTAGAAGAAATTAAACAGCGGTTTGGTGAGGGGGCGATAATGAAATTAAAAGAAGCGAGAGTTGCCGATGTCGATGTTGTTTCAACTGGTTCAATTTCTTTAGATACGGCCTTAGGCGTTGGGGGAATACCTCGGGGAAGAGTAACTGAGATTTACGGACCAGAAGGAGGAGGAAAAACTACCTTGGCTTTGCATATTTTAGCTGAAGCTCAAAAAAAAGGCGGAGTAGGAGCTTTTGTTGATGCTGAACACGCCTTAGACCCTGATTGGGCAAAAATAGTTGGGGTCAACATTGAAGATTTATTAATTTCCCAGCCTGATTCAGGCGAACAAGCCCTGCAAATTGTTGAAACATTGGTTAAGTCGGGCCAAGTTGATGTTATTGTTGTTGATTCGGTTGCCGCTTTAGTCCCTCAGGCTGAAATTGCCGGTGAGATGGGCGAATTTCAGATTGGTCTTCAAGCTAGATTAATGAGCCAAGCCCTGAGAAAGCTTTCTGGCATCATTTCCAAGACAAAAACAATTGTAATATTTCTAAATCAAACCAGAATGAAAATCGGCGTTTATGGCTATGGCAATCCCGAAACTACGCCCGGCGGATTGGCTCTTAAGTTTTATGCTTCAGTTAGAATTGATTTGCGGAGAATTGCCCAGATAAAAAAGGGTGATGAAATTATTGGCAATAGAGTTAAGGCCAAGATTGTCAAAAATAAAGTGGCCGCCCCTTTTAAAACTACTGAATTTGATATTCATTATAACGAGGGAATTTCTAAATTTTCTGATATTTTAAATACCGGATTAAAACTAGGGATAATAAAAAAACAGGGCACTTGGCTGGAATATGAAAATAAAAAATTAGGCCAAGGTTTAGAGGCCAGCAAGAAATTTTTAAAAGAAAATCCGGAAATTGCTGAGAAAATTAAAAAATCTTTATTTGACAGTGTGAGGCAACAATCCTAAATGCCTGGCTCTCTTTATGGCTTTGGCTAATTTTCTTTGATGGCTGGTACAAGTACCAGTTCTTTTTTTGGGTTTGATTTTAGCCAGCCCAGAAAGAAACCTTTTAAGTAATTCAACATCCTTAAAATCAATTTCTTTGATATTGCGTTGGCAAAAAAAACAGGCCATAAGATTTCATGGGACATAAAACATGGAACATTTTTAAAATTATTGTTATGTGCTCCATGCTATATGCTTTATGGTTTAAAAAGGCAAATCTTTTACGTCAATTTCGTTTTCCTCAATAATTGGGATTTCTTCCGTAGCTGGCATTTCTTTTTCTTGAGGAGCCACCTTTCCAGCGGCTCGGGGTCCCAGTTGCAAACTTTGAGCCACAATTTCAGTTCTTGAGTGCTTATTGCCAGTAGCGTCTTGCCAGCTTCTTGTTTGAAGACGGCCTTCAATCATGGCCAAGGCGCCCTTGGTTAAATATTGGCCGGCAATTTCGGCTAATCGACCAAAAAGAACAATATTATGAAATTCGGTTTGCTCTTTTTTTTGGCCAGATTTATCAGTAAAAACTCGATTAGTGGCTAATCCAAAGGTTGAAACTTGCTGCCCGGAAGGCAGGCTTTTCACTTCGGGGTCACGGGTAAGCCGACCGATTAAAATAATTTTATTTAAATTCATTATGAGATATCAGTGTAAATCGGCTCTGATCGGCATAAATCAGCGTCAGAAACATCAGATAAAATGCAAGGTTTAGTAACGCTGATTAATGCTGATTTAACCGATAAATGCTGATTATTCATTAAGGATTTCTTCTAATTTTTTCTCAATCTCTTTTAATTCGACCTTTGGTTTAGGCTTTATTATTTTCTTTTGTTCTGTCTTTTGTTCTGTTTTACCCCAAACCGCTCCTAGTCTCCCTGATATCGTTGGCCTCATTTTCGGAATTTTCCTTGACAATTTTTTGGTTAAAACAATATAGCGAAGAATTTTATCATCTGATTTTAATTTTTTTCCTAAATTTTCTAATTTTTCTTGGCTGAGTTGGAAATCCAAATTAAATAAAAAAGCCGAATTTTTTTTGGCTATTGGGTTGGTTAATGATATTTTAATACAGGGAGCAGTTGTATTCAAAATTCCCCCCTCTTCTTGAATGAAGGTATTTATTTTTTCATTAAGGGATTTTAATTCTTCCTCGGAGAGGTCAGGAGATATTAAATATGTTAATTCGTAATTTTTCACCCCGTTAAAAGTCTGTCTTATACAGTATAAAGCTGATTTCGAGCAGACTTTTGTTTTTAGTAGTACCCCGTTATTACAGAGCAGAAAAATTTTTTATTAAAATTTTTCTAACTAAGACTTCTAACGGGGTTCATGCACTTAAATTTTGAATTCAATTACGTCTCCATCTTGGACAATGTAATCATGACCAACTGTTTGCAGCCAACCTTTTTCTCTGGCGTTTAACCAAGAACCGGCTTCAACAAGTTTTTGCCAGGAAATAACCTCCGCTCTAATAAACTTTTCTTCAAAATCAGAATGGACTATGCCACCGGCTTGAGGAGCTTTTAAATCTCTTTTTAAGGTCCAAGCCCTTGTTTCTTTTCCGCCAGCTACAGTATAAAAAGTAATTAAATCAAGAATATTGTAACAGGAAATAATTAGCTGGTCAAGTTGAGATTTAAGCCCCAATTCTTTAGTTTCGGAAACAGAAAGTTCGGATAACCCTTCCTCGTCTTTCAAATTCATTAATAAGTACGGAAACTTGAAATTCAAAACAGGATTTTTTCCATTGGTGTTTAAAACGTAGAAAATTGGTTTCTTGGTTAAGAGCTGATATTCTTTAATTTCTTGGCTTTCTTCTTGGGTTAGCTCAATTTTAGAAATTAATTTTCCTTGAGAAACCTCATTTTTAATTTTTTGGGCTAGCTCCAATTTTTTTATCTCTTTTTTATCCTTAGATTTAGCTTCTTTTTCTAATTTCTCTATTAAATTTTCTAAAGTTTCCAAATCCTTCATTAAAAGCTCGGTTTCAACAATCTCAGCCTCTTTTTCGGGGTTGATTTCTCCTAAAATATTTTCCACATTTGAATCGGAAAAACCCCTCACCACTTCCAATATCGCATCACAGCTTCTAATTTGTGCCAAAAACTGATTACCCAAACCTTCACCTTTATGAGCTCCTTTGACTAAGCCGGCAATATCAATAAATTCAATAATTGTCGGCGTAACTTTTTCCGGTTTTATAATTTCAGCAACTTTTTCCAATCTCTCGTCAGGAACAGTAACTACTCCAACATTTGGATGAATAGTGGTAAAAGGATAAGGAGCGATATCAACAGGTATTTTAGTTAGAGCTTTAAATAGTGTGGACTTACCCACATTAGGAAGTCCGACAATACCCACTGAAAAAGACATATTGATATGATATAATAAAAAAACATGAAAATCAATCCTGAAATTTTTCGAGCCTACGATATTCGAGGAATAGTAGATAAAGACTTAAATCCGCCAATTGTCGAATTGATTGGCAAGGCTTTTGGGACTTACCTTTTAGAAAGAGGAACAAGAGATGTTTTGATTGGCAGAGACACCAGGGCTACTTCTAAAGAATATCAGGCGATGATAATTCGTGGTTTACTTTCCACTGGCTGCAACGTTGTTGATATTGGTTTAACCCTCAGTTCCGTCCTTTATTTTGCCAGACAACACTACCAGATCGATGGGGGAGTATTAATTACTGCTTCTCATAATCCTTCTGAATGGAACGGTTTTAAACTATGTCACGGCGTAAACGCCATTGTCGAAGAAGAAATTCAAAAAGTGAGAGACATTTCGATTTCAGAAAAATTTAAATCGGGGAAAGGTAAAATAAAAACTCTGGACGTCTTCCCGACTTACCTCAAAGCATTAAAAGAGAGAGTTAAAATTAAAAAGCCGCTCAAAATAGTGGTTGATAACGGCGAAGCTACTCCCTCTACTTTTGTTCCTAAGATTTTAAAAGAATTGGGGTGTAAAGCCATTTCAATATATGGCGATATCAATCCCTATCCTTCGCGCGGATTTTTAGACCCCGTTAAACTTAATAATTACCGAGACTTAATAAATAAAGTTCAAACCGAAAAAGCCGATTTGGGAATTCTATTGGACGGCGATGGAGATAGGGTGGGATTTGTTGATGAAAAAGGTAATATTTGGCTGGGAGATACAATTTTGCTTTTATTAATCCGGAAAATAATACCTCAGAACCAGGGCAGAAAAGTGATCGTTGAAGTAAAAGATTCTGAAGCAGTTGTTGAAGAAACAAAAAGGCTTGGTGGGATTCCTATTTTTTGGAAGACCGGCCACGCGCTTTTAGACCAGAAAGTTTTTGAAGAAAAGGCAATTTTATGTGGCGAAATGAGCTGTCACTATTGGATTACTGAGAATTGGTATTATTTTGACGATGCTCTTCACGCTCTGGCTAAAGTTTTAGAAATTATTTCCTCTTCTGAAAAAGCATTTTCGGAAATAATCGCGGAATTACCGAGATATGAATCAACGCTGGAATACCGGATAATGTGTCCCGAGGATAAAAAATTTGAATTAGCCAAAGAATTAGTGGAATATTTTAAAAATAAATGCGACAATTTTATAGATATCGACGGCATTAGAGGATATATTGGCGATGGTTGGTTTTTGCTCCGTCCTTCTAACACTCAGCCCGTCTTTGTCGTCAGGGCAGAGGCCAAAACGTTGGCCGGATTGGAAAAAATAAAAAAGCTTATCAAAGATAAGCTAGATAATTATCCCTATCTTAATTTTGATTGGGAAAGGCAATTTTAAACGAGGCCCATTTTCTTTTTAACTTCTTGCATGGTTGACTGAGCAATAACCTGGGCTCGTCTCGTTCCCCGGTCTAAAATTTCTTTTACATAAACTTCTCTTGAGAGAAGTTCTTTTCTTTTTCTTCGAAATGGTTCTAAAGAATTAATTAATAATTCTGACAGCGATTTTTTGAATTTTGCATAACCTCCGTCTCTGAATTTTTTCTCCAAATCTTTGATTGATTTTCCAGAAAAAAGAGAGTAAATCGTTAAAAGGTTTGATATCCCCACTTTTTTAATCGGGTCGTATTTGACTATTTTTCCCGTATCGGTAACAGCTGACATTATTTTATTTTGAATTTCTTCAGGCGTATCAAAAAGTCCAATGCAACCCGCCGGCTCATCGGTTTTTGACATTTTTTTCTTCGGATTTTTAAAAGACATTATTTTCGCTCCTATTTTGGACAATAAAAAGTCTGGCTCCTGAAAAACTTTACCAAATTTTTTGTTAAAACGACGGGCAATTTCCCGAGCCAATTCCACGTGTTGCTGTTGGTCTATGCCCACCGGAACCAAATCGGCTTGATAAAGTAAAATATCGGCTGCCATTAAAAGAGGATAGTTTAATAAGCCGGCATTAACATATTCTGGGTGTTTTTTGGATTTTTCTTTAAATTGAGTCATTCTTTTAAGTTCGCCCAAAGGAGTGATGGTCCCCAAAATCCAGGCTAATTCAGTATGTTCTTTTATTTGCGATTGAACAAAAAAGATGCATTTTTCTGGATTTAATCCGGCAGCTAAATAAGTAGCCGCCAATTTCAAAATGTTTTTTGACATTTCCTCGGGTCTAAAAGGGGTGGTGATGGCATGTAAATCAACAATACAAAAAATGCATTCATTTTTTTCCTGAAGTTCTAACCATTGCTTTACGGCCCCCAAATAATTTCCGATATGCAATTCTCCGGTTGGCCTAATGGCACTAAATATGCGCATAAGTATCGATGAATGAATACTAATGATACGAATTCGTATAATTAGTATGTATTAGTATATTAGCATCGCGGTTTTATACTTCGATCACCACTGGCAGAATAATTGGTCTCCTTTGAGTTTTTGAAAAAAGGAACTGGCCGATTTTGTTTTTTATTTCGTCTTTGACAAAAATCCAATTGACCGCTCCGCCAGATCCCGCCGCTTTATCAACGATAGAAATTACTCTTTTTCTTGTTTCTCTTAACAGCTCCTTTGACTCTCTTAAATAAACAAACCCTCTTGATATTATATCAGGAGAACCCTTGACTTTACCAGTCTGTCTGTCAATCGCTGCCACAATGACAAACATTCCGTCTCGGGATAGCATTTGGCGGTCTCTTAAAACTACTTCTCCGACGTCACCCACCCCCAAACCATCAACCATGATATAATTTGAGGGAACTTGCGATCTCTCAATAAAAATCCTTTTCGGATTTAGATTGATGATTTGGCCGTTTTCAGCGACTATCGCATTTTTTTCTTCAATCCCGGCCTCTTTAGCCAATTCGGCATGAGAAACCAACATCGAATACTGACCGTGAATTGGTAAAAAGAATTTCGGTCTCATAATTTTTATCATTTCTTTCAGTTCTTCTCTCTGGGCGTGCCCTCCAGCATGAATATCCATCATTTTGTAATGAAAAACCTTCACTCCCTGCCTTAAAATTTCATCTTTCATAACTTGAACCGTTCTTTCGTTTCCGGGAATTACCGATGAAGAGAAAATCGCCGCATCTCCTCTTTTAAATTTTAAAATGGGGTGTGACTTTAAGGTAATCCTCATTAGAACTGCTTCCGCTTCTCCCTGAGCTCCGGTACACAAAATAGTGATTTTTGAGTCGGGATAATTTCCAATCTCTTTGGCAGGAATTATTGTTCCTTTTTTTGTCTTGATATATCCTAAAATTTTTGAAATCTCAACGTTGGTTTTCATTGAATATCCCTCAACAACAACCTTTCTTTCATATTTTTCTGATAGAGTTATAATCTGTTGAATTCTATTGATTAGAGAGGCAAAAGTGGCAGCAATAATTCTTCCTTTGGAAGACCTAAAAATTTCATCCAGATTTTTTTCAATTGTTTTTTCGGAAAAGGAATGACCTTCTTCTTCGGCTCCAGTCGAGTCAGCCATTATTAATAAAATTCTTCTTCTTCCAATTTCTCTCAGTTTTTGAAAATTGGTTGGCAGATCATTGACCGGATTTGGATCAAATTTAAAGTCGGAAGTGTGCAAAATGTTTCCAAGCGGAGTTTGAATAAACAAACCCAGGTTGTCAGGAATATTATGGTTTTGCCTGAAAAATTCAACCCTGAAAGGTCCTAATTGAATTTTAGAACCATCTTTTACCTCTTGAACATCTAATTTTGGCAGGTTTGGAAAATCTTCTTGTCTTCTTAAAATTATTCCTTTGGTTAAGGGCGAGGCGAAAATTTCTAATTGAGGATGCCATACCTTCCCAATTAAATAGGGAATAGCGCCAATGTGGTCATAATGGCCGTGGGTAAAAACGATTCCCAATATATTTTTTTGTTTTCCTTTAAGATAATCAATATTAGGGATGATATAGTCAATTCCAGGCATATCCTCTTCTGGCATTCTAAAGCCCATGTCAATAATTAAAATCTTCTCCTGATACTCCAGAAGAGTCATATTTCTTCCAACTTCGCCAAGCCCACCAAGAGGAATGATGCGAAGATAATTATGTCTTGTTAGTTTTGTCATATTTAAAATTAACTGAAAATTAAGAATAATTTAAGGATGCGGGCAGGAGGACTTGAACCTCCATGGGATTACTCCCACTAAGTCCTGAACCTAGTGCGTCTGCCGTTTCGCCATGCCCGCAAAATTTATTTCTTAAAGACACCGGCTTTTTTAATGAGATTTTTATTCTGAGAAATCCAATTATAGAGCTTTTCTACTCCTTCTTTTGGAGAAATTTTGGGAGACCAGCCGAAATCTTTTTTAGCTCTAGAAACATCCGAAATATAAACTTTTTGATCGCCCGGTCGCCAGGACCCAAATGAATAATTGAATTTTTTGCCGGTCAGTTTTTCTAAAATTTCAAAGAGTTCCCAAATTGAAAGAGAAAACTTTGGTCCGCCGCCAATAGTATAGGCCTTGCCACGAGTTTTTTCGATATTTTTAGAAGCAAAATCATAAGCCCGTATTAAATCATCAACGTATAAAACATCCCTGACTTGTTTTCCGTTGCCAAAAATCGTTACCGGCCTATTAAATAACAAAACATTACAGAACCAGGCAAGCCAACCCTGTTCTTCTATACCGAATTGATGGGGTCCGTAAATTCCTGATTGTCGAAAGATGATTGTATTTAAGCCATAAATTCTGGCGTAGTCAAGGAAGTATTGGTCGCCACACCCTTTACTGCAGCCGTATGGTCCGTGAAAATCCAAGGGAAAATTCTCATTAACCCCTTTTATATTTTTGTAATCATATCTCTTTCCCCTTTCAATTACTGGGATATAAAGCAACTCTCCCATTACTTTGTTGGTCGAACTGTAAAGAGCTGGAGCCTTACATTTAGTTTTTCTCATTGCCTCCAGAACATTAAAAGTGCCCAAGGCATTTATTTCAAAATCTTCACGAGGATTTTCCACAGAGGTGACCATCGTTACTTGAGCAGCGAGATGTAAAACCAAATCAGGAATATATTTTTTGAAGGCTTCTAATAATTTTTTATCATCCCTGATATCTCCTTTAACAAAGATAAAATTTCCTTTTTGTCTTTTTAGCCATTTTAAATTTTCTTTCGCTCCTACTCGAGATAAATTATCAAATGCAACAACTTTGTAATCATTTTTTAAATAAAAATCAGCCGCATTTGTTCCAATAAATCCGCAACCACCTGTAACAAGAATGGTTTTTTTATTCATAAAACATTTTTATTTGAGAATCTTGAAATTTTTTTTGAGTTTAAGACCGAATTGAGGATGTTTTAAGGAAAGATAAAGATTTGATTTTAAATAAGCTAATTTATTTCCACATTCCAGCCATCTTCCCTCAAATTCATATCCATAAACTTCTTTTTCTTTTTCAGCCATTTTACCTAAGATTTCATCCAGGGCCACATCCGTTTTTAGATCAAAAGGGATCTTTTTAAGATAATCAAAGACTTCAGGGGTTATAATGAATTTTCCAACAGCTGCTAAATTAGAAGGAGCTTTTTCTATCAAAGGTTTTTCCACCACCTTTTTTATTTTATAAATACGATTGGCAATTTTTTCAACCTTGACCATTCCGTAAAATTGGAAGCTTTCTTTAGGAATTTGATAAAGAGCGATTACCGGTTTTTGATATTTTTGAAAAACTTTAATTAGTTGCAAAAGGCAGGGAACTTTCGATTCTACCACATCATCTGCCCACATTACGGCACACGGCTCTTTCTTTATTAAGTTTTTTGCTTGGAAGACCGCATGAGAAGCACCCAGGGGTTCTTTTTGAAGAACATAAGAAAAAGAAATCTTTTTGGTAATTTTTTCTAAATTTTTAAGTTCTTTTAAAAGATGATTTTTTTTTCTCTGTCTTAAAACCTCTTCAATTTCAGGTATTTTATTGATATATTTTTTAAAGTAATCTTGCACCTCTTTTTTATCTGGCCGATTAACAAAAATAATCTCTTTGATTCCTGAAGCCTGAGCTTCTTCAACAATATACTGGATGACAGGTTTGTCAACTAATGGCCAAAGTTCTTTTGGTATAATTTTACTTAGGGGCAAAAATCTTGTTCCTAAACCAGCTATTGGAATTATTAATTTTTTGACTTGAATCATATTTTTAGAAAAAAGTTATCTATCCTATGTTTTATAAAAATCCTCCGGCCGATAAAATAAAACCTTTCATATTAATAGATTTTAATAATATCTTAAGAGATATTTTTAGTCAATTAATAAATTTTAGCATATAAAAACAAAAAGTCAAAATAAAACCCCTGAGGAGATTTGGTGATCTCAGGGGTTCCGTAAAGCAAGCTATTTGTTAGCAGATTTTAGATTTGACTTCAGCCAGTACAAGTTCGATTGGTTTTGAGCCATTCAACATGTCTTGTCTTAGAGGTTCCATACCGGCTGGCAGCTCTACTCTTTGTCTTTGGTCTGGTCTAAAGTCAACCGTGTGAGCCTTGGCTACGATTATCCGACTCTTCCTTTTTACCAATAGGGTATGTTTAGCACCTGGCAGGAAAATGATCATATCTCCCCACTCTGTTAGAGGATAAGTCCGGATTTGTTCATTGGTCCAGACTAACGCATCTATTTCTCCATCCTCCAACATTATTGCTTCATAGCCATCGCTATGGACATGACCTTCTTGCAAGGTCGGGTCCAGAAAAGCATCGTGGATGTGAATATCTTCTTCCGGAATAAAGTGCCGGATTCTCATTTCAATACCCCGTATTCTTCGATTTTCTCCCTCAAATCTCTCTAAATTATCTCTCCCTCGACAGTAAATAACCTCTCTCTTTGCTGGGATTCTTTCATCAATCAACTGGAGAACCTCTCGGGTTACTTTAGAACCAGTTGCTTTTCCTTCTTCAATTGCTCCTTCGGCAAGAAGGACAATCTGTTTTTCTTCTAGATCAGTGGGTATGAGCTGATTTTTTGGTCCAACAAAACAGAGTGGTATTTGTCCCAGAATAGGAGTGGTGAATCCAAGGTCAGCTTCGCCGTCGCCAATAGCAATCGTCTGGCTGCAGAAAAGAGCGAATTTATCGCCCTCCACGACGCTATAACCTTACAATAAAAAGACCTATCTGTCAAGATGGGAGATTTTAATAGACTTCTGTTGCTAAATTATTATCTGTTTTTTTTATCGTAACTCAAATTTCCGGGATCTGAACCAAAATCGCATGCCGAAGTAGAAAATTCCAGCGAAAACAAATACTAAAAGGACGCTGCCAATAAAATTGAGACTAAACAAGGGTTCTGTCAATCGCGAAAAGGAGATAACCAGAGAAATAATGGTTACCAGTTTTAAAGCATCAACTTCCCTTTGGATATTCTCTTGGTAAAGGATGGTTAAAAGATTGAAAGTTGAATCGGCATAATCTTTGGTCATTTTCCAGAGCGAGGTCATATAATTTTGAGAATTGGCAAGAGTATCAAATTGGTAAATTGAAAGTAATTTTAATGTGTTCTCCAGGTTTTGACTCCAGGTTCTGCGGACGGCGATAAATTTTTCCATCTGAGATAGGCGGGCCTCAACAAAAGAAAGGGTTTGTTTTACCTCCATTAAAGAATTTCTGATACTGGTAAAATCTTTGAAACGGAGTACTTCTTGAGAACGGATTTGAGAAATCTTTTCCCAGATAGTGCGGTGGGCTTGTAGATATCCGTTAAGTTGAGCCGAAAACTCTCGGAAAAAAATTAAAATCTCCACAATAGGTTCAATTTGAATCCCTTCCCCTTTTAAGTTAAAAAGAAAGAACTTTTGACCAAAATAAAGAGATGCTTCCGGCGATTCAGCAACAGATTGAATAGAGTCTCCGAATTGGTTGAATAATTTTTCCACTTCTTTTCTGTCTGATTGATAAACCTCAATAATATAGGGAAGTATTAATTCTAATTTTGCCAGTTCTTTGGGTAGGGGAGCGCCAAGGCTGTAAATATAATTTATGACCGGACTAAGTCTCTCTTCGTAGAATTCTTTTAAAAGTTCGCAATCTGTCTTTAAATCTTGGTATTCTTTTTTAAACAGTATTAATCCATCTTCGTCAAAACTCATTTCCAAATTATCAAACTTAGCCCACACTCTATCAAAAAATTCCCTTTCCTGCCAGGAAAAATTTTTTACCTCCAACTCTCTATGTAAATAACTAAGTTTTTCTTTTTCTAAGGGTAGTTTACTTTCGCCAGTTTCTAAGAAATAATAAAACTCTTTAAGATGTAAACTGGTCCGTTGAAACCAAGCACCAAGATAAATATTTTTAATTTCCATAATATTTTAAATTTTGGCAAGTCGCCGTTTAAATTCTACAATTTGTTCAATCGGCGTTGGATCAATCTTATATTTTAAAGCTAACCAGTAGGAAGTCCAAAGTCCCAAGATAATAGTAGAAAAAATTTTTTCCAGAAACATTTCTCCTTTTATATCAACAAAATCAACGCTCACTCCCTCTCTTTCAATGAGGTCCTTGGTAATATCCATTTGTTTTATAATTCTGGAATAGGAACTTTTTTTATCTCTCAGAATTAATACACCGATTTTTTTATTTGAAATCTGGTCTTCGTTTATTTTTTCAAAACCGACGGTTTCATTATGGTTTAATTCCGGGAAATAATTACAAAAAGCTATAATTTTAGCCGTTTCATTCAAACTATTTTTCCAAATCCAGCCTATTTCTCGAAAGCGTCTTGATGTGTAAATAATAGGAATTTTTTTAAAAATTTTTTTCGCCAATTTTTCTCCTTCTAACTCAAAATCTTCAGCCTTTAAAGAATCTCCAACTTTTAGGAGGGTATTTGTAATATTTTTATCCAAAAGATTGTAATTTTCCAAAACCTTAATTAAAGCAGCAAACATTTGCCCCAGGGCTAATCTTGGTAAAATGTATGGAGGAGGAAGTTTTACTAAGGGAACTTTATATTTTTTAGATAATTTCTCTAATTCTCCGCCGGTAGTAATGGAAATTACTGATAGATGCCGTCCAATGGCTGTTTCAAAAGAAGATAGAGTTTCTTCGGTATTTCCAGAATAAGAAATACAAATGACTAAGCTTTCATTCCCGGCCTGGAGGGGAAGGCGATATGATTTATAGACAAAGACATCGAGCGGCCTTAAGGTTAATAAAATATCGCCCGGCAACCCCGAACCTCCCATGCCGCAGATAATAATATTTTCTGGCGGTCTTAATAACCCCCCTGGTTTTAAATAAACATTTTTGGCAGCTTCAACACCAATTCTAAACTGTTTTGGAAAATCCAAAATGACTTTCCGCATATTAAACTTATCAATATTATTATTTAGTTTTGGATTTTGGACTTTAGCCATTGGAATTTACTTAGAAATTTTATTTGAATGCTCTTTTAGTTTTAATATACCAATTTTCTATATCAACAAATCTCTTTGACGGCTCGGCGATTACTCCCTCTTTTATACCCTTTATTTCTTTTGAAACGAAACAAAGATAATCGGGATTGTATAAAAATACGGCTGGAGAATCTTCAATTAGAACATCCTGAAACTCTTCTAAAAACTCTTTTCTTTTTCCTTCATCTAAACTTTGTCTGGCTTCTTCTAATATTTTATCACATTCTTTGTTTCCATATAAAGCCAAATTCAGCCCAGGGTCTTTTTTTTGGTTAGAATGCCAGAAAGGAAAAGGGTCAGGTAAAAGTCCTAAAACCTCACCAAATAAAATGGCTTGGTAACTTCTCGGTTTAATGATGTCTCTTTCTAAAGTTGAAATATCATAAATTTTAATTTCAACATCAGCTCCTAAAAACTGCCATTGCTGTTTTAAAAGAGATGCCACCTCAACCAAAGGGGGTTGATTAACCGTAACCAGAGAAAATTTAAGAGGTACTATCTCTTCCGGTTTTTCAAAACAGACCTCATTTAATTTATTTCTAGTTGCTTTTAAAACATCACCCGTCCCTTTTTCCAACCCAGATGGTTTTAAAATTTCATCGGCATATTTTTCTTGAAACTTGATTACCGCCTCTTTTGTCTTTTGGCCAAAATAACCCGTAATTTCTCCTTCAGGATAAATTTCTTTATCTTTAGCTAAACATTTCTGTAGTTCCCCCACTTCTTTTCCCGTAGAGCCCGTCCGTAAATTACTTTTAAATTGAAAAGCAAGTTCCTTTTTGATGGTTTTTTCTCTAATACCCAAGGATTCAGTCGTTTCAACAAATCCAGCTTTTTCTAAAATCTCTTTTGCCTTTTCTAAATCAAATTGATAAATTTTCTCTGGCGCTTTAAAACCGTAAATTTCTGGCAGAATGGGAGAGTCAACAGCCTTCCCCTCTCCCTTTAAAATTTTTTCAATAATTTCTTCTTTATTAGTTCCATAATTTAGGGCTTGACGAACCTCCCTTTCGGCTAAAGCTTTTGACCCCTCAGGGTTGAAAAAAACAGCAAAATACCTCGGCAGAGAGAAATTGTAAATATTATATGAGGCGAGTGAAATACTTGTCGCACCTAAAGTTAAAGAAAAGCCATTGATTTTACCTTCTTGGGCGGCTTTAATTAAATCTTCTTCTTTATCAAAAAACTGGAAAGAAATTTCTTGGAGGTTTGGCGTTTTTTCATAATAATTGGGATTTTTGATCAAATCTAAAGAGGTTATTTTGTCATCGTTGTCTTGAATTAAGTCTTTTAATTTGTAATGGCCCGAGCCAATCGGTCTTAAATTAAAAAGAGAGAGGGGAAAATTTTGAGGAGAAACATTTTCCCAGATATGTTTTGGAATTATTTTTAAAGTCAGGTAATCTAAAAATACAATAGAAGAGTTTTTTAATTTGAAACGTATTGTTCTATCAGAGGTTCTTTCCATTTCCACCCCCAGCCAGTTCGCCCTCAGAGGACTTTTTATCTCGGGGTTTTGAATTGTTTCAATGGTAAAAATTACGTCATCAGCAGTGAGGGGCTTTTCGTCAGACCAAGAAAGATTTTCTCTTAGTTCAATTTCCCAAGTTTTTCCTTCGTCAACAATTTGATAATTTTTTGTCAGGTCGGGAACTATTTTGCCATCAGAGTTATATTTCATTAAACCCGAAAAGATTAATTCGGTTAAATCGCGGTCAATATCGGAATTGGCATAAACCGGATTAATAAAACGGGGAAGGGAAGAGGTTAAGACACCTTCGCTATAAGTTCCGCCTGCGGTTGGTTGAATTTCGGTATTTTTGAAATAAAAACCAATTAAAAGAAAAGTAAGAGAAGCAATGAAAAAAAATAAAAAAAGAGAAAAAATAATTTTTTCTTTTTTAGTTAGAATTTTAAAAAGTTGCCGCCAACCCGTTAGAGTTGCCAGTTTTTTTAGCCCTTTGGTAATTTCCATAATATTTTCTCAAAAACCCCGTTTAACTCTATCTAACGGGGAAGCTATTTTTTTGGTTAGAGGACGAGATTAAGGATGGCAAGGGCAATAAATAAGAAGCCAAAAACTATTGTTACCCAAAAAATTTTTTTCTGGATACCTCGACGAGTAGTATAAAATCCGCCCTCTCCGCCAAAAGAAGAACCCAAAGCCGCTCCTCTCTGTTGTAAAAGGATAAAGACCATTAAAAAAAAGGCAACGACGATTTGAACAATTGGTAAATATTTAATCATTTTTTTATTTATTAAGCGAGGTTAAACCGAATAAAAGCGAAGGTAGATCCGGGGGCAAACTTCATCTATTTGCTGGCATCCATTTGATTAAAATTAAACTAATTCCCCAGACAATAAGCGATGTCCAGAATAAAGGAATGATTCCCGGAATAATTAGTTCCGGAAAAACAATATCAACCGCCCAGACAATTAACATATTAATGACTAAACTAAAAAGACCGAAGGTTAAAATTTTTAGTGGCCAGGTAATGATTTTCAAAATTGGTTTGATAAAAAAATTGAGTAAACCCAAAATAAGTCCGGATATAGCCAGTGTTTGCCAAGAGCCGGTAAATTCCACTCCCGGAACATATCTTTGAGCTAACCAAACTCCTAAAATACCGGCAACAATTTGAAGTAATAAAATCCACACGTTATTTTAACTTATCAAAATTTTGGAAAAAGGTCAAAGGCATTAACGAGTGAAACGAGCAGGTGAAGGCGATGGAAGGGTTGCATTCTCTCTCAGTTTAAGATGGTATTTTTTGGCAAAGCGATGAGCTTCATCTCTTAATTGTAAGATTAAATTAAAAATTTCCCTCGGTAAATTTTTCAATAAAATCGGTTTTTTCTGGTTTTCAATAAATAATTCATTCTTTCTTTTTGCTAGTGCTATAATTTTTATTTTTTTGGAATTTGGATTTTGGGATTTGGATTTTACCGCAATGTTTAGTTGCGGTTTTCCGCCATCAATTAAAATTAAATCAGGAAATGGCCATTCTTTGTGTTTAAGCCGGCGGGTTAAAATTTCCTTCAACATCGCTGTATCATCTGGCTTGCCACTAATTTTTATCTTAAATCTTCGGTAAAAATTTTTATCTGGTTTTCCTCTTAGAAAAGTTATCATAGAGCCCGTAGCTTTCTGCCCTTGAATATTAGAAACATCATAAGCTTCAATTCGGAAGATTTTTCTTTTTGTCCTTAATATTTTCTTTAAAACCACCGTAAAATATTGCCATGACCGTGGTTTTACGTATCCTTCAAATATTCTTGTATGAGCCAAAACTTTTTCTAAAGCCATAATTTGATCTCTGATTTTTGCCGCTTTCTCAAATTTTTGATTTTTTGAAGCTGTTTTCATTTCTTTTTTCAAATTTTTCAATACTTGGGTTTTCTTTCCTTCTAAAATTTTCCTTATATTTTTAATGTTATCTTGGTATTCTCTTTTTATCTTATTATTTAAATTAGGAATTTGTTCAGCCACTGCCGATTTTAATAAGCAAGGCGCCGGGCATCTTTTAAGTTGATACCAAAGGCAGGGGTGTTTGGGTATTTTGTTGCAACTTCTAAAGGGAAAAATTTTTCTTAAAATTTTTAAGGTTTGTTTTAAAGCTTTCCCATCTACGAAAGGACCAACAAATTTAGTATTTAGTATTTTGTATTTAGTAGTAGGTATATTTTTTCTTCTTAATACTTTATACTTGCTACTCAATACTTCCACTGGTTGGTGGGTGATGAATATTTGAGGAAAATCTTCCTTGGTAATTCCTATAAAAAAGTAGTTCTTACTATCTTTCCATACGATATTATATTTTGGCTGATATTTTTTGATTAAATTTGCCTCCAAAATTAAGGCCTCAATCGTCGAGCCCTGCGAAGCAGGGTGAGACGTGAGATGAACCGAAGGTTCAGCGAACTCCGAGCTGGTCTTGATGTAACCTATTTTTTTAGTTTGGTTGATAAATAGATTATCTCGGTAGTTTGATTGGGAAAAATGGTTTTTTACCCTTTCTTTGATATTTGCTGCTTTGCCAATATATAAAATTTCTTTCTCATTCTTAAAGGCATAAACCCCGGCAGTTTTGGGTAGTTGAGAGATTTTTTCTTTCGGTAAATATTTAAATTTCTCCATAACTTAAATTTTAATCTAAAAACATTAATTTCTCAATAAAAATAAAAAGCCCTGAAGCGCGTGCTGCAGGGGAAGGAGGTGGAGAGTTAAGAATGCTCTTATTGATATTGGGAGACGAGAAAGCTTGGTCCTGGGATCACCTTAGCGTCTTCGGTTAGTCTAATTCTAACTTGACTGGAGGTTATCGCCTTCACATAGGAACCTTGCGGAACCAAGACTTCAACTTGGTACAAAACCGTCACGACCTCTTGGTCTTCGTGTCCTGTGAAGGGTCCTTTTGGCTGCCAGTCTAGAGGGAATCTGTAGACTCCGTCTTCATCGACCTGGACCTGGTCGATGATTTTTCCGTTGGAAACATATACACCCCACGACGACGACGTCTGACCTGAAATTTCAGCGGTACCCTCAGCGCCAGCATATCTGATAATCACCTGATAACATGATACCGGTGTGTCCCACTCGTCTAAAGCGCCCCGGGTTCCTCCGTAGTTACTGTCTTGATAAATCCTTCCTGTAACCACTGGAACCCCTGGCTTGGTTAGTGACCATCCTAAAGCGGCCGCAAGAATAACCGTAACCACAACGACTACAACTATTATCCAAGCTAGTATCTTCAATCTTTACCTCCTGATTTTTTTGATTTTCTTAACTCTCCACTTTTCTCGCTGTCCAAATTATACAACCTTTTCTTGAATTTGTCAACTATAATTCCCTTTCTTGACGAATAAGGCATTTTTAGAGTAATCTAAAAGAAAGAAAGCCGAAATAATTATAAATGCATAATAAATAATCAATAAAAAATATGAATTTTAAAAAAATAATTTTTATTATCAGTTTTTTAGCTCTTTTTGGGTTTTTGTTTAACCTTAATGTGCCAAAAGTAAAAGCACAAAATACAGAAGAGCTTTTAGCTCAAATCAAACAACTTCAAAACCAGATTCTTTTACTTCAAAAACAATTAGCGGATATTCAGGTAGTTCCGAGTGAATGGTGCCACGATTTTAATGTTAATTTAAGGATTGGAGACTCAGGCGCAGAAGTTACAGCATTGCAAACTGCTTTATCAAAAGAAGGATTATATACGACAGAGGTTACTGGCACATTTGACGAATATACTGCCTCGGCCGTAGTTGCTTTCCAAGAAAAATACGCCAGTGGGATCTTAACTCCTTGGAGACTAGCTCATGGTACTGGTTATGTCGGTTCAACTACCAGGACTAAACTAAACCAAATTTATGGATGTACTGCCGTTGTGCCGATCACGCCCACTTGTCAAACTCTTTGGTGGTATAATAACGACCATCAATATTGTCAACAAAGCCAATTCTGCGGAGATTTTATGTATGCAGGATTGTATACATTTAAAACCGAAACAGAATGTAAAACATCTTTAGGTGAAAAATCTGCCACCTGTACCGATTCCGACGGTGGCAAGAGTTATTATGTGAAAGGTACGGTAACAGATAGCGGAAAAACTTATACTGATTACTGCTATGGCGCTTTCTCCGTAAAAGAATATTTTTGTTTAGACAGTTCTTCTGTTGGGCTTGGTGGAGTAGCAGAAGAAGTATATGTTTGCCCTAATCAACAAAGTTGTAAAGAAGGTATTTGTGTTTCGACAACTACTCCTTACCTTATAATTTCTAATGTCAACGGTATTAAAAGTACTTATAATCCCGGAGAAAAAATCTCCCTCACTATAAAAGGTATGGAATCTGACGGTACGGTTGCTTCAGCCGGAGAAGGGTTTAATATTCAATCTTATATCTATGACACAAAAAGGACGAAAACTTACGACGGAGTCAATGGCGCCTACGATTCTACGACGGGTCTCTGGAATGTTACCTTAACTGCGCCTTCGGATTTGGCTGTAGTTTCCTACGATCTTGAAATTGCTCTTTATTGTTCTACTGAACAGGGCAGCTGTGCGCAAAAATACGGAGCAGGTCCCACTGGAGGAGGTCAAGTAGAGAAATGGTACCAATTCACTTTAGCGGGGGCAACTCAACCCTCCATCACCGTTATATCTCCCAACGGAGGAGAGAGGTGGGTAGATGGACAAACATATACGATTACCTGGAAACATAATTTAGCGGGAAATTTTGAGGCCTGGATTGATCTTTTGAAGGGAGGGACATATTACGGGTCAATTGCTGGTGGGGATATTCGTCTTCCAAGCGCTCAAAATCTCACCTCTTACTCTTGGCAAGTTGGTAATATGAAGGGCGGTGCTGGAGAAGGAAGTAATTATCAAGTTAGGATTACTTATCATGATTTAAACACGGGAGTAATGTTGAACGATATTAGCGATAATTACTTCAGCATTATTTCGTCAACCACTACCTGCGCCGATTCTGACGGCGGCTTAAATTTTTATGTAAAAGGAACGGTAAATTGGGTTGATGCAAGTGGTGTTAAAAGATCATCTACAGACGGTTGTAGATATGATGGAATAACTTTAGCTGAAGTTTATTGTGGTGATAACCCTGATATTGCGTATCAATATACCTGTCCCAATGGTTGTAAAGATGGCGCTTGTCTTCAGGTTACCACTCCTTCTATCATCGTCATATCTCCCAACGGAGGAGAACAATGGCAAATTGGAAAAACGTATAATATTACCTGGAAAGCTTCCGGCTTGACTAAAACTAGTGGAACAACAGAAAAGGTGAATATTGAACTAACAAACGATACTACCGGAACCGGATGGTATATTGCTTATAATGTAGATGCTTCTTTGGGAACTTATTCTTGGACGGTTCCTTTAGCTCAAACAATAGGAAGTAATTACAAAATAAATATTTGGGACGCAGGCAATGTGTCAGTTAAAGATACCAGCGATAACTACTTCAGTATTACAGGAACAACGAATTTACCAGACCTTCAGATTATTGATATAAATCCAACATCGGTAACTCAAAATCAGATTACCAATTTCACTGCAGTAGTTAAAAATAATAGTTCTCAAAATATAACGATACCATTCGTTGTTAATTTGGGAGGAATAACAACAACTATTTCTTCGCTTGCTGCATGGCAGACTGCAACAGTAAGCGCGAGCTTTGGACTTTCAATACTTGGCTCTAATCAAGTAGGTGCAAGGGCGGATATTTGGAATACGGTGGCAGAAAGCAATGAATCAAATAACGATTTCTCTAAGACCGTCAATGTTGTTGCCGCTTCTTCTATTACCGTCATGTCTCCCAACGGGGGAGAGAGATGGATAGTTGGAGAGACCTATAGTATTAAATGGCGGTCGGAAGGATTAGATACGGTAACTGTTAATCTCTATGATCCATCTACTAGTCATAGTTATGGACTAGCATCTAACGTTATAGCTTCGCAGGGAAATTACACCTGGACAATTCCCAGCACTATCCCGGGAGGTTCAACTTATAAAATTCAGGTTAGTGGCAGCTATAAGACCTTGGCATTAGATGAGAGCGATAACTACTTTAGTATTGTTGCGGCAACTGCTACCTGTACCGATTCTGATGGTGGAAAGAATTATAATATAAAAGGTACCTGTACTGATAATGTTCAAACCTATTCGGACAACTGCTTGTTAAATGTAGTAAATGAATGGTTTTGTGAAAATAACTTATGTAAGAACGAAGTTTATACTTGTCCTAATGGTTGCGAGAATGGTGCATGTAAACAAGTGACTCCTTCCATCACCGTTATTTCTCCAAATGGAGGGGAACAAATAAAATTACATGAATTGTTCGACATTACTTGGAAATCTTCGGGAGTAAATAATGCATATATTTATTTATGGTTTCCTGACGGCGGTACCTGCAAGATTACAGATGTTTCAGCAAGTCAAGGAAAATATTCAGAAGTAATTATGACAAATGAACAATGCCCGAACATTCCAAGGACAATCACCCCGGGACAATATAAAATTCTTATTACCACTGAAATAGAGGGAATTAAAGATTACAGCGATAACTACTTTAGCATTGTTTCAGCAATTTCAGCCTGTACCGATTCTGACGGTGGGTTGAATTACAATGTAAAAGGAACAGTAACTTATGGTAGTACTGTTAATACAGATACTTGTTCTGCTTCTGGTTATCTTTTTGAACAGCATTGTCTTAACGGAAATCCTGTTCAAGCAACTTATTGGTGTCCAAAGGGGTGTCAAGATGGTGCCTGCATTCAAGCGGTTCCTCCCTCCATTATCTCTATATCTCCAACATCAGGAACAGCTAACGATACCATTACTATTTACGGCAAAAACCTTTTCGGCACAAAACCATCTGGAATTATAGTTGAGTTTTTGGAAAACGGAGTATTGACGGGTAGTATTAGTAGTCCCATTACCGAATCTTCTGACGGTTCATATTTAAAATTTCTATTAAGCGGTACTTTTGTAGGAATGCAGGGACCGGGAACGTATCAGGTTAGGGCAATAAACGATTATGGGGAAAGCAATACGATTGATTTTACTATTATTTTAGCAACCAGTGCTATAACAAACATAGAAAATCAGTTAGCTGATATTTCTAAAGCAGTTTCTAATTTGATAGAAGAGATGAATAATCTGTTATTGAGATAACTATTTAGGAATAACGACCTTAATTTAGCTCCGCCATTTGGCGGAGCTTTCGTTTTCTGTTTTACTTGAAAATTTTCGGAATTTGGAGTATAATTACCAACTGCTATGGCGGAAAATTATATTAAAATTCGGGGGGCAAGAGTGCACCCCAGTAGTAGAACACTTCGTGTTCACTACGGGGCAAGTAATCTAAAAATATGAGCGATAATGTAATAAAAATTAGAGGGGCTAGAGTCCACAATTTAAAGAATATTGATGTTGATATCCCCAAAAATAAATTAGTCGTTATTACCGGAATTTCGGGTTCTGGAAAATCTTCTTTGGCTTTTGATGCTCTTTATGCCGAAGGACAAAGACGGTATGTAGAATCGCTTTCTCCCTATGCCCGTCAATTTTTGGGAGTGATGGATAAACCCGACGTTGATAAAATTGAAGGAATAAGCCCAGCAATTTCCATTGACCAGAGAAAAGCTTCCCACAACCCGAGGTCAACCGTTGGGACAATTACGGAGATATATGATTATCTTCGTCTTTTATTTGCCAGAATTGGCAAACCCCATTGTCCGAAATGTAAAAAAGAAGTTTCACATCAAACAATTGACCAAATTACTGAACAAATTTTAAAGTTACCAAAAAGAACTGAAATCACAATTTTAGGTCCGGTTATTCGTGGTAAAAAAGGAGAGCATCAAGGAGTTTTAGAAGAAATTCAAAGGGCCGGCTTTGTCAGAGTGAGAATTGACGGGATGATTTACCGGGTCGATGAGGTTTTACCTCATCTTTCGCCTCGTCCCGCTTCGCGGGGCTTGGCGGTCGATGAGGTTTTAGAAAAAAGTTTAGACCGAAATAAAAAACATAATATTGAGGTGGTAGTTGATAGGTTGGTGTTGGAAAAAGATTTAGACCAATCACGATTAGTTGATTCTTTGGAAACCGCTTTGAAGTTAGGAAAAGGTATCGTTATAGTAAATCCAAAATCCAAAATCCAAAATCCAAAATCCAAATCAGCGGAACTGATTTTCAGTGAACATTTTGCCTGCGAAGAATGTGGAATTTCTTTGCCAGAACTAGAACCCCGGCTTTTTTCGTTTAACTCTCCTTATGGAGCTTGTCCTTCTTGTCAGGGTTTGGGAGAAAAGTTGGAAGTTGACCCAAATTTAGTAATTCCCAACCTTAATTTATCAATTGCTGAAGGAGCAATTTTCCCCTGGGCTCATGCTTCTCATAAAATTGGCCGGCAAGGATTTTTTTGGTGGAAGTTAGAAGCCCTGGCTAAAGAAGAAAATATTGATTTAAATGCTTCGGTTAAGGAATTGCCGAAAGAGAAACTCAAGACGGTTTTATACGGTAAAAATGCATTTGAAGGTGTCATTCCCTGGCTGGAAAGGAGGTATCATGAAACCGAATCAGATTATGCCAGAGAAGAAATAGAAAAATATATGATTGAGAAAGAATGCGAAACCTGTAAAGGAAAAAGATTAAAGCCTGAGGTTTTAGCAGTTACGGTAGCCGAAAAATCAGTTGATAAAATTGTTGAAACTCCGATTGGTAAACTTCAAGATTTTTTTCAAAAGATTAAACTTAAAACCGGTGAGTTAAAAATTGCTCAGCCGATTATAAAAGAGATTATCAATCGGTTGCAATTTTTAATTGATGTTGGTTTGGATTATTTAACTTTAGACAGAAAGGCGGCTTCCTTAGCCGGCGGAGAAGAACAAAGAATAAGATTAGCTACCCAAATTGGCTCAAAATTAACCGGCGTTTTATATATTTTAGACGAGCCGTCGGTTGGTCTTCACCCAAGAGACCAGGGGAAATTAATTGAAACCTTAAAAAAATTAAGAGACTTGGGAAATAGCATTATTGTCGTTGAACATGATCCTCAGACAATAAAGAGCGCCGATTGGTTGATTGATGTCGGGCCAGGGGCTGGAAAACACGGCGGTAAGATTATTTTTCAGGGGACACCAAAAGAATTATTAAAGAGCCATACTTTAACGGGAGATTATTTGTCGGGAAGAAAGCGAGTAGAGGCCGAATTAAGAATTAAGAGTAAAGAATTAAGTAAAAAAAATTCTAAATTAACAATTCAAGATTCTAAATTCCTTGTGATTAAAAAGGCGGCAGAACACAATTTAAAAAATATTGATATTAAAATTCCTTTGGGGAAATTTATATGTATTACTGGCGTTTCGGGTTCAGGAAAAAGCAGCTTGATGAACGATATCTTGGCTAAATCTTTAATGAAAAAGTTTTACAAATCCAGAGAAGAACCAGGCAAACATGAAGCTATTTTGGGAACCGAATTTTTAAATAGAGTAACCTTGGTTGACCAATCTCCGATTGGTAGAATTCCCAGATCCAATCCCGCCACTTATACCGGTGCTTTTAGTTATATCAGAGACCTTTTTTCAAAAACCAAGGAATCTAAAATTCGGGGATATCTCCCGGGCCGTTTTTCTTTTAATGTCAAAGGCGGTCGTTGCGAGGCCTGTGAGGGTCAGGGGGTGAAAAAGATTGAAATGTATTTTTTACCCGATGTTTATATTCAATGCCAGGAATGTAAAGGAAAAAGATTTAATAAAGAGACCTTAACTATTGAATACAGGGGCAGAAATATTGCCGAAGTCTTAGAAATGACTGTTGAAGAGGCCTTAGAATTTTTTAAAAATATTCCGGGATTATACGTTAAACTTAAGACCTTATATGAGGTGGGTTTGGGATACGTCCAGCTTGGTCAGCCAGCACCGTCTTTATCTGGCGGTGAGGCTCAAAGGGTGAAATTAGCAACCGAGTTATCTAAAAAAGCAACAGGGAAAACTTTATACATTTTAGATGAACCAACCACCGGCCTTCATCCCGACGACATTAAAAAATTATTATATGTTTTGAAAGAATTGGTGAAACGAGGCAATACGGTTTTAGTTATTGAACATAATCTTGACATGATAAAAAATGCCGATTGGATAATTGATTTAGGTCCAGAAGGGGGGGAGGAAGGTGG
>Ga0315275_10000404_pt1 | contig 35348 bp, 34 predicted proteins | sample YL17G03_0_MG_FD_205557 | JGI IMG/M metagenome (GOLD analysis project Ga0315275, IMG submission 205557) | Sediment microbial communities from Yellowstone Lake, YNP, Wyoming, USA - YL17G03_0 | ecosystem: Environmental > Aquatic > Freshwater > Lake > Sediment | place: USA: Wyoming | collected...
GTCGCTGTTACAATCATGAGGAGGTGAACGGGTTGGCGACTGGCATTTCAGGATATGGTACATACATCCCGAGGTTCAGGATCAAGAAGGAAGAGTACGCCAAGGCCTGGGGTTCGTTCTCTGCCGCTGGTGTGAATGAGAAATCCGTCATGGGCTTCGACGAGGACGTGTTGACATCGGCGGTCAAGGTTTCGAAGCGTGCGCTTGAATCTGTGCCGCTCACGCCTGACAAGGTGTCGAGATTCGCCTTGGCATCGACTTCCGCTCCGTATGTCGAGAAGCTGCTGTCGGGCACGGTGCTCGTGAGCCTGGGCATACCGAACTCCGCGTTCGCATCGGATCACACTACATCTACAAGGGCGGGGACCGAAGCCATGATATCCAGCTTCGAGCACCTGGCCGCCAACCCAAGTGGAAACGCGGTTGTCGCCGCCGCGGACGCACCTAAGGCAAGCATGTGGAACTCGTTCGAGCACCCACTGGGAGCCGGCGCCGCAGCGTTCGTCCTTTCGGGAGACAACCTTATAGCCGAGCTCGAAGGGCATGCGTCATACGCCAGCGAGTACTTCGGAGAGCGGTTCAAGGCGAGGAACGACGAGCTGATCCAGGACATAAACGTTAAGAAGTTCGAGGAATCGTCCCTGATTGTCAACACAACGAAGGCAGGCACCGCGCTCATGAAGAAGCTGAACAGGAAGCCTGAGGACTACCAGCAAGTGGTCATACAACAGCCCGACGCCAAGGTCCCGGCCACGGTAGCCGCGAGACTGCAGTTCACTGATGTTCAGCTGGCAGCAGGCCTGGTCTCGAAATCGGTCGGCGACCTCGGCGCAGGCTCTGCGCTCGTGGGACTCGCAGCAGTCCTGGACGTCGCGAAGGTCGGCGACAAGGTGATGGTGATCTCCTACGGTTCAGGCGCAGGCAGTGACGCCCTGAGCTTCAAGGTTGTCAGCGAGAAGAAATCACCCTTCAAGGTACAGACAGAGCTCGACCGCAAGGAGTACATCGACTATGTCAAGTACCTCAAACTCAAAGGAGCAATCGTGTGAGGTGAGATGATATGGCACATGTTTCAATCCCGATGTATTGGAGGACCATCCCCCAGAGGTACAAGCTCGTAGGTCACAAGTGCAAGAAGTGCGGCCACATCAACTTCCCGCCCAAGGGAGTCTGCAAGTACTGCAACGCATCCTCGGAGTTCGAGGAGGTGCAGATGAGCGGCAGGGGTAAGGTCCACACCTTCGTCCTGATAAGCGCAGGCGGTGCGCCCCCGGAATTCGCGGAGCAGGAAAAAGCAGGAGGCCAGTACCCAGTGGCCATCGTGGAGTTCGAGGAGGGCCCGAAGATCATAGGTCAGATTGCGGACGCCGACCCGAAGGAGGTCAAGATCGGGATGCCGGTCAAGACCGAGCTAAGGAGGATATACAGCGAAGAGGGCGTCATACGATACGGATTCAAGTTCGTCCCGGTAGCGGAAGGAAAGTGATTAGATGGACCCTGGGAAGATGATGACGATGAAGGAGGCGGTGTCGAAGTACGTCAAGGACGACGACGCCATCTACCTAGCGGGATTCACGCACATGATCCCGTTCGCTGCAGGCCATGAGATCATCCGGCAGAAGAGGAGGAACCTGACCCTCTGCCGGGCAACGCCAGACATCATATACGATCAGATGATAGCGGCTGGTTGCTGCAAGAAGGTTATGTTCAGTTACGCGGGAAACCCTGGCGTCGGTTCACTTAGGTGCTTCCGGAGGGCCCTGGAGAAGGGCCAGCCGAACAAGATCGAGATCGAGGAGTATACGCACTTCGGCCTTTCAGGCAGGCTGTTCGCGGGGGCGACCAACATGCCGTTCCTGCCCATGCGCACGAACCTTGGTTCGGACCTCCCGGCACAGAACCACAACATGAAGACGATCAAGGACCCATACACTGGCGACGAGGTGTCCATCGTACCCCCGCTGAAGCCCGACCTTGCGGTCGTGCATGTCCAGCGGTGCGACCGCGAGGGCAACTCGCACATATGGGGGATCATAGGGGAGCAGAAGGATGCGGCGTTCGCCTCCAAAAAGGTCATAATCAGCGCGGAGGACATCGTGGATGAGTCGATCATCAGGTCCGACCCTAACAGGACCTTGATCCCTGACTTCGTCGTGCACGCGGTCGTGCACGAGCCTTGGTGCGCGCACCCGTCCTACACGCAGGGATACTACGACAGGGACAACGAGTTCTACATGCAGTGGGACGACATAACGAAAGAGCACGACACGACTATGAAATACCTCGATGAATGGGTGTTCGGAGTCGAAGACAGGGCGGCGTACATGAAAAAGATCTCGTCGGAGAAGCTGCTGAAGCTGAAGCCCAAGGCGGCCTACTGCACGCCTGTCGACTACGGGACTTTGTGAGGAGGATGATGACCTTGACAGAAGTAACTCCGAGCGAATTGATGGTCATAGTAGCTGCAAGAGAGCTCAAGGACGGGGAATCGGTCCTTGTAGGTGTGGGCATTCCGAACCTGGCAGCCAACCTAGCAATGAAGCTCCAGGCACCGCATTTGAACATGATCTATGAATCGGGCGCGGTCGGCTCCAAACCCACGAGGATGCCCTTGTCAATAGGGGACCCGTGCCTTGTCACAGGCGCCAAGAGCGTCTGCTCGATGTACGAGCAGTTCGCATACTACCTGCAGGGTGGCAGGATCGACGTCGGTTTCCTGGGAGGCGCCCAGATCGACAAGTTCGGGAACATCAACTCGACGGTCATCGGTCAGTACGCGACCCCAAAGGTCAGGCTGCCCGGCAGCGGAGGCGCTTGCGATATCGCCTCCAACGTCAAGAAGATCATCGTGATAACGCCTCATGAGAAAAGGCGGTTCGTGGAGAAGGTGGACTTCCTGACTAGCCCGGGATTCATAGACGGAAAGCAGAAGTGGAAGCAACTGAAGCTCCAGGGCGGAGGACCGTACGCGGTCATCACCGACCTAGGTACAATGAAGTTCGACGAAATAACTGGAGAGATGACTCTTATGTCCTTGCACCCAGGCGTGACGGTCGAAAAGGTCCAGGAGAACACTCCGTGGAAACTGAAGGTGAGTGAAAGACTCGAGCAGACACCGCCGCCCACGGAGAAAGAACTGACCACTGTACGCTCGCTCGATCCGAGCAGAATGTACCTGGGGTGAGGACCGTGGGAGCAGCTTACGATTCCATCGCAGAATACAAGGCGAAGACGAAGAAGAGTGCAGAATGGTTCCAGACCGCCTCCCAGCACCTTCCTGGCGGGGTAACGGGCAACGTGAAGTTCTACCCGCCGTACCCGGTGTATCTCAAGAAGGCCAAGGGCTCGCACGTGTGGGACCTCGACGGCAACGAGTACATCGACTACATGCTCTGTTTCGGCCCGCTCATCCTCGGACACGGTCATCCCAAGGTTGTGGAGGCAGTTCAGAAACAGATGGAAAGGGACGGCACGTACATCTTCGGGGCGCCGCATGAACTCGAGGCCAGGATGGCCGAGCGGTTGAAGCGCATCTTCCCATTCGCGGACGCCGTCAGGTTCACAAACTCTGGCCTTGAGGCGACCATGCACGCCCTCAGGGTGTGCAAGGGCGCGAAGAAGAAGATGCGCATAGCCAAATTCGAGGGAGCGTATCATGGATGTTATGACGAGGTCCTGGTCAGCCTGGCCCCGTCCGAGGAACTCGCCGGACCGGAGTCCACCCCTCAAACCGTTTCCGGATCACTCGGAACCTCTCAGAACATCATTCAGAACGTCCAGGTGATGCCCTACAATGACGTCGAGAACACTGTTCGGTTGCTGAGGGCGCACAAGAACGACCTCTCCGCGCTGATCATGGAACCTGTCCAGAGAGGGTTCGTCGTGCCTGACATCGAGTTCCTAAAGGTCGTCCGGGAGACGACGAGCGAACTTGGAATCTTGCTCATATTCGACGAGGTGATGTCCGGGTTCAGGATGGAGAGGATGGGCGGAGCCTGCACGCAATATGGTGTAGAGCCGGACTTGATCTGCCTGGGCAAGATAATCGGCGGAGGATTCCCTGCAGGCGCGTTCATGGGCAAGAGGGAGATCATGGATGTAGTGAATCCTGCTACGCGGGCGAAGGACGACAGGGTATTCCACGGAGGTACCTTCAACGGGCACCCGACGATCCTGACCGCAGGCATGGCAACGCTCGATGTCCTGGACGACCCGAAGACCTATCCTTACTTGAACAGGATCTCCGACAGACTCAGGAACGGCTTCAACGACCTGTTCGCGCGCATGAAGTTCGATGCGAAGGCGATCGGCCCGGGCTCGACTTTCAACATTGTGTTCACAAAGGGGAGAATATCGGATTACAGGGACGCGGCCCACTGTGATGCCAAAATGAGGCAGAAGCTCGACTTCGGCATGATGGCGAGAGGGCTGCATTTACACCCAGACAAGCCGTTCTATACATGCACTGAGCATACAGACAAGGATGTGGACCAGACCCTGATGGTCGCTGAGGAAGTCCTCAAGAAGATGAGCTAGCCGAACGGTCAGATCTCGGCTACCAGCTTTCCCTCGTACTCGGCCTCTGCGGGGCCTGTCATGTAGGCATTGCCGTCTTTCGTGATCTCGATCCTGATGTCTCCTCCCAGTGCATGCACCGTCACGATGCCTGGCTTCACCCACCCCAGAGAGTGCGCTACGAATGCGCTTGCGGTAGCCCCTGTACCGCATGCCAGGGTCTCGTTGTATACGCCCCGCTCGTAGGTCCTGACCTTTATTTCGTGGTCTCCCACTACCTGCACGAAGTTGATGTTGATCCCATGGGGAAAGCGATTGCGGTTCTCGTTCACCAGGTCGCCAATCATCTTCACTTTCTCGGAGCCTAAGTCCCCGGACCTCACTATGACATGTGGCTCCCCGGAGTTGACCACATATCCGGACAGTGGCCGGTCCGTCGTCTCTAGCGCGATGACTGCCAGACCGCCCTCTGTCCTCAGTCTTTCTGGAATGTACTCCTTGAGATACTTCTCACCAGTCCTGACGGATCCCATGTTCGCGCGATACTGTCCACCGGCATGCGTAACCTGCTTGACACCGTCCTTGGTCATGATGTCTATGGTGTCTTTGCCAAGCTTCTTCGCAAGATAGGCGGCCACGCACCGCAGTCCGTTACCGCACATATCTGCTTCATTTCCAGCGGGCTCGAACAGCCTCATGGAGCCGTCCACACCTTCTACCTTCTCGATGAATATGACACCGTCCGCGCCGACCTTGAAATGCCTATCGCATAGCTTGTTAGCCAGCTTGCTTCGGTCCGAATCGGGAGTTACTGGGCCTTCCATCTCGTCCTTGATGATGAAATCGTTCCCGCAACCCTGGTACTTGACGAACCTGAAATCGTATTTCATACCGGTACCTGGATGGCAAGTCAGGACTTAATCATGATGAGCACGACATCTGCTCGGACAACCGTTAAATAAGCAGGGCGGGATTCCTGAATCCGAGCCAGCTCGCTCTCGGGACAGGGGAGAAAGGATTGCACGACATTCTGATCAAAGGCGGGATGGTCATTGACGGCTCGGGAGCTCCTGCAGCTCCGCTTGATGTGGCAATCGACGCGACGAAGATATCCGGCCTTCTCAAGCACTCAGATTCTAGGGCCACGGTGACGATCGACGCCGCCGGCATGGTCGTATGTCCTGGATTCATCGATATCCACTCCCACTCGGAACTGTACTTGCTCTGCAATCCACTGGCAGAGAGCAAGATCCGGCAGGGGGTCACGACAGAGCTCGTGGGCAACTGCGGGATGTCGCCCGCGCCCGCGATCGGTGCTGCCAAGGACTACCTTGAAGAGTCCGCCAGAATGCTTGATGTCGATGTTGACTGGGTGACCCTCGACGAGTACCTGCTCAGGCTCTTGAACCTGAGGACGTCCGTCAATGTCGCCTCTCTCATCGGGGCGGGAATGCTCCGGGCAAGCGTCATCGGTACAAAAGACGTCAGTGCGGACAAAGAACAGCTCGGCAGGATGAACCAACTGCTCGCGGATGCGATGCTCGAGGGCGCATTCGGCCTGTCATCGGGCCTAATATACGCCCCTGGTTGCTTCTCAAGCACCCAGGAACTGGTGTCTCTCGCCTCCACATCGGCTTCCCTGGGCGGACTATACACCAGCCACATCAGAGGAGAGGGCAGAACGCTGGTGTCGGCCGTACAAGAGGCCATCCAGATTGGACGGGAGGCTCCGACCAGAGTCGAGATATCCCATCATAAGGCTTGTGGCAAGTCCAGCTGGGGGTTCGTGAACCAGACGCTCAAGATGATCGAGGATGCGAGGGCGTCGGGGGTCGACGTCGCCTTTGACGTCTACCCGTACACCGCCTCGAGCACGACCCTGGACACCATCCTGCCCCTGTGGGCAAGAGAGGGGGACAAGGAGACGATCCTTGCCAGGCTTGAGGACCCCGAGAAGAGGAAGAGGATATGCGAGGAGTTCAAGAACTCCTCCGATACCTGGGAGGACATCGCCGCCGAGACCGGATGGGACAACATAATCCTTGTGGGCTTCAAGAGGGAATCCAATAGGAGGTTTGAGAACAAGTCCGTGGCCCAGATCGCCGCCACGCTCGGCAAGAGTCCAGATGAGACCGCCCTTGACCTCATAGCGGACGAGGAGCTTCATCTAGCAGCCATCTTCCATGAGATAGACGAAAACGACGTGATGAAGGTCATGAGCCATCCACTGGCGTCCATCGGTTCCGATGGCGAGGCGGAAGCTCCTTACGGCCCTTCGGGCAAGTCGGCAACTCATCCGAGAGCCTACGGCGCGTTCCCACGGGTCATCAGGAGATACGTCATTGAGAAGGGGCTGTTCTCGCTTGAGGAAGCGATCAGGAAGATGACCTCGTGGCCTGCAGAACGAATAGGCTTGGCTGACAGGGGCGTTCTGGCAAGGGGAATGGCGGCCGATGTCGTGATCTTCGATCCAGAGAAGATCAGAGATATGGCGACCTTTGAGGATTCCCACAGATACCCGGAAGGAATAGCGAGTGTGATTGTCAACGGCGCAGTGACGATCGACAATAGCGAACACACAAAGGAGCGCGCTGGCCAGGTCCTGAGACACTCTCCCAGGGTCGCTTAGCATTTCATGCTCGAACCGCAGATGTCTAGCGCGACCTCGGAATACACCTTCTGACATGTGAGCAGGTCGTCCACGAGGACATATTCGATCCGGGCATGTGCTCCCGCACCACCTGGCCCAAAAACGACTGTCGGCATCTTTGCGAAGTGAGTCATGAGGGCAGCATCGGTCCATCCCCAGAAGCTGGTCGTCTTCGCAGGTTTCTTCGTCACATCCCTAACGGCTCTCTCCAACGACTTGACGACCGGATGCCCCGTCGAAACCACATTCGGTACGTGGTTCATGGTCTTCATATTTGAGGGGTCCCGCTTGAGCTCTGCCCTGAACCTGGGGTCCTCCTTCTTTATGTCGTCGAAGATGTCGTAGATCTCCTGAAAGACTTGCTGGAGCCTCTCCTCGGGGATCCATCTCCTGTCGATCTTAATGACGCAGTGGTCCGCTACAGAGCTTGGCTGCTGACCTCCTTGAATCACTCCCAGGTTGAGAGTAGGCGGAAGCGTGTGCCTGGACTTGCGCTCCCGAAGCCGTGGGAGCAGGTTAGTCTCGATAGCGTTGACGAATTTGGCCGCCATGGAGATCGCGTTCACGCCTCGGTCTGCTTGGCCGCCATGTGCCGCCTTACCGTAGAAGTGCACATCCAGCCATTCCAGACCTCTGTGAGAAGGCTGGACCTCGAGATCGGTGGGCTCCCCTACGATCGCCATGTCCGCTCTGGGGCCTTTGAGGACCAAGTCCTCGGTTCCTTCGCTCTTTCGCTCCTCCCCAACGACAGCCGTGAAGTACAGGTTCCCTTCAAGCTTGATTCTGGCTCGATCGATGGCAACCAAGGCCATCGCCATAGCCCCTAGACCGCCTTTCATGTCGAGGGCGCCTCTGCCATACAGTCTACCCTTGACGACCTTAGGGGTGAATGGCGGGATATCCATGTCGAATGCTGGGACGGTATCAGTGTGTCCGTTCAGCATCAAGCTCCTGCCATTCCCGTGCCCCTTTATCACAGCAATCACGTTCGGCCTGCCCTTCTCCACAAGCCTCAGTCTCGAGTCGATCCCCTCACCAACGAGGAACTCGTTCATGTGCTCGGCGACCGCCTTCTCTTGCGTTGGAACTTCCGCATGGCTCTCTAACCTCACGATGTCCTTCACCAGTTTCTCGATCTCTGACTTCCTCACTGCTCGCCAGACCCTATCTAGATGATTGGATGACTTCGCGGTCATGTGCGGACCAACCTAGTACCAAGCGCTCTGCGTATGCAGATGGCGCTTGCATGCGAAGAAAGTATCTGACGGCATCCATCAGCTTTTGAGGCGTCCGTGCTCCTTGATTATCTCCAGAGTCCTGTCGATCGGGAGTTCCATCACCACATGGTCATCCCTGCCCTGCATCGTCTCCGCCTTGAACAGGGAGTTGATGATCGATTCAGCTACCGAGTCCACCGTGGCCCTGAAGAGCACGTTTATGTCCTTATCGAGCAAGAGTTGGTCGGTCACCAAACCGATGTGCCTGTATCTCTCATGGATGTTCGCGGTCGAGAACGCGAGGACGATGTCTCCGCTTCCGTTGTGGGATGCGGAGCCTGTGATCGCCAGACCCATGATGGCCCTTCTGGCTATCCTGCCCAACTGTCTGGAATCCAGTGGCGCGTCCGTTGCGACCACCATCACGATAGATCCCTGCTCGGGTCGCTTGTAGTCGGGTGATCCCAGAAGGTTTCCGACCGGTACACCGTCGATCCTGAGCTCGCTCCAGTCTCCGTGGTTAGACATGACCAGAGTGCCGAGTGTGTACTTACCTGCCGGCACGGAGACGACTCTAGAGGAGGTTCCGATGCCACCCTTGTAGTCATAACAGCTCATTCCTGTGCCAGCGCCAACCGCTCCCTCTTGGACCGTCGAGCTGGCTCCTTCGAGCGCAGCGAATACATGCTCTTCTCTTACATGCATGCCCTGAGAGTCGTTCAAGTAGCTGTCGTCGCACTCAGTCACAATAGGTATGATCGTCTCGTCAGAACTGCCGACAGTGGGGTTTCTCTTGACCTTGTACCTGATGACCGCATCGGCCACCGTACCCATGGACATCGTGTTCGTCAGCATGATTGGAGAGTCGATGAGACCGAACTCCTTGATCTGGAGGGAACCAGTGAGCCCGCCGCAACCATTGAAATCGAAGTACGCTCCCTTGACTGGTCGCTCGTAGGAGTTGCCCTCATGAGGGAAGATTGCTGTCACTCCTGTTCTCACCGGTCCAGTCCCGGGTACTAATGGCCCCGAACCCCTTATGATGCTACAGTGGCCGACCCTGACTCCGGAAACGTCTGTGATCATGTTCTTGGACCCGGTGGGCAGCTCCCCGAACCAGATCCCGGCCTCCCTGGCTCTTGGCCTGATCACTTCTTGCCCTCTCCGGACTCGAGCCAACAGGACACCCAGTGTTCCTGCGAAACGAACATTGGCCGCGGCTCCTGCGACTTGCAGACATCCATGACGAACGGACATCTAGGGTGGAACCGGCATCCTGGCGGGATGTGCGCCGGGTCGGGCCTCTCGCCCTTGAGGATGATTTTCTCAGTCTTCATTCTCGGATCCGGCTTCGGCACGACGGAGATGAGCGCCTTCGTGTAGGGATGCCTCGGGCCCTTGATGACCTCCTCGGTCGGGCCGAGCTCCACTATCTTGCCCAGGTACATGATGCCGATCCTATCGCTGAAGACATATGCGACGCCCAGGTCGTGGGTGATGAACAAGTATGTGAGGCCCTTCGTATCCCTGAGGTCGAGCATAAGCTTCAGGATCTCGGACCTGATGGAGACGTCGAGCATGGACACCGGCTCGTCCGCGACCAGGAACTTCGGTTCAAGCACCAGCGCACCCGCGATGCCGATCCTCTGTCTTTGTCCGCCGGAGACCTCGTGCGGGTACCTCCACATGAAGTCTTTCGGGGGCCTCAGGCCTGCGTCGTCTATTGCCTTTGCGACCCTCTTCTCTCTATCGGCCTCGTTCGCGCCAAGGTTGTTGACCACAAGTGGCTCCGCGACTATGTCATAGATGGACTGCTTCGGGTTCAGGGACTCGTACGGGTCCTGGAATATCATCTGCATCTTCTGCCGGAGCAGTTTCATCTTGTCCTTGGTGAGCCTTCGGACATCGATGGTTCCGCTTGCGATGTTGACCTCTGCCTCCTTCTTGGTCATGGTCTTCTTTGCGACCGCTCGTTCCATGGCACCCTTGATTTGAGCAGGTGTCAGTCCCTCTCCAGCGTAAGTGACTTCTCCACCAGTCGGTTCCACGAGCCTCAGAATGGCCTTCCCTGTTGTTGTCTTCCCACAACCAGATTCGCCGACCAGGCAGAATATCTCCCTCTCCTTGATCTTGAAGGAGATGCCATCCACAGCCTTTACGTAACGCTGCTCTTTCGATGTAAGGCCCTCTATGAAACCTCGCCTGACCGGGAACCAGACCTGCAAGTCCGTGACGCTCAGAATATCCTTGACCATTCAGTTCACCCCTTCGGTTGTACGAAATGACATGCAGCGTAATGCCCTGGCAGAACCTCGATCAGCGGAGGCTCATCCACCTTGCATACATCCTGCGCCATGTAGCATCGCGGAGCGAACCTGCAGCCCACAGGTGCCCTGATCAGGTTCGGAGGGTTGCCTGCGATCGATGCGGGCATCTTCCTCTCGCCCTTGATATTGGGGAAGGCCGCTATCAATCCCTTTGTATACGGGTGCTGCGGGTTCGAGAAGACCTCTATCGCAGAGGACCGCTCGACAATCTTGCCAGCGTACATGATCGCCAGGAACTCGCAGGTCTCTGCGAGGACGGACAAGTCGTGCGATATTATGATCATAGCTAGCTCCAGTTCGTTCTGCAGATTCTTCAACAGCTGCAGGATCTGTGCCTGGATCATGACATCAAGAGCAGTTGTGGGCTCGTCGCAGAGGACCAACTTCGGCCTGCATGCGAGCGCCATTGCAATCATCACCCTCTGCCTCATTCCTCCACTGAACTCGTGCGGATACTCCCTGATCCTGCTCGGGTTGATCCCGACAAGCTCGAAGAGCTCCTTGACCCTCTTCAGGGCCACTTGCTCGTCCACTTTCTCGTGGAGCAGGATTGGCTCCGTGATCTGGTCTCCCACCCTCTTGACAGGGTTGAGAGCGTTCATTGCGCCCTGGAAAATGATTGAAATGTCTCTCCACCTGATGGCCCTCAGCTTGTCACCGGTGATCTTGGACATGTCCTGACCCATGAAGTTGATCTGGCCGCCTGCGATATATCCGTTCGCTGGCAGGAGCTTCATGATCGACAGCGCGGCCGTTGTCTTGCCGCAGCCCGATTCGCCCGCAAGCCCCATCGCCTGGCCTTTGTCCAGGTCGAAGCTGATCCCATCGACGGCTTTCAGCGTGCCCTCTTGCGTTTTGAAATATGTCTTCAAGCCATTGACTTCGAGCAATGTCATCGTTTGGTTCCCCCTCAACAATTCCAGTTGTCGATTGTCGTTCCATCTACGAGTAGGCGAGTCTGCGAACAGCTTTCTACCCGCTGCTCCTGGACCTTCGGTAAATCCGATTTCGCTATAAATGCGTTTTGGATTGACGGAGATTCGTGTTGGTGCCTCTATGCGAGGCCTTCGAACGGAGTACACTCATTCGAAGGGCCATGAGCGCTCATCTTCGGACAGTGGCGACTCGATATCGAAGGACTTCGCCATCATCGTCGTCCCCATACTCCTCCTGCATCTGCTCGCATATCCCGAATACCCGTTTGAGCTCATCAAGCGGGTGATCGTGGCAATCAACTCTCAGATTATGATAGAGCTTCGGCTTTGAAGAGGCGACGAGGAGGGTGGCGGACATCTTACCCCGCTTGTCCCCTCCGACTTCCTGCCCCGCAGCCAGAGTCCTTAGAAGCCTGTGTGCCAGCTCACCCTTCGATTTCTTGAAGGCATCGGCCATTGCCTCGAGCACGCCTACGCTGACAAGTATGTTACCCGCAACTGCGAAATCGTCCCCAAGGACATGGCCCTTTGAGTCGCTACACTCGTCGCCCGTGAACCCATAACAGGAGTTCGCATCGATTCCGATGACCTGTCTTTTCGCTCTCCCTTCATCCGCGGAAAGCAGCGTTTCGATAGCGGTCTTCACTGGCAGTCCTTGCCTCATGAGCTCTAGCCCCTGAAAACCCAGGTTCACGTTCACCCATGCCTGAGTGGCAATCGCTCCGACGCCTTCCTGGGCGAACGGAAGGAACGCTCCAACACAGGGAGCTGCCGTGGTGGATGCAACGCCGTAGTCGCCTGTCCTCTTGTCCCTCGCGACGATGGAGAATGTTCCTCTCTGCATCGTCGGGTGTATGAACCGCGGCCCTGATAACCGATATGGTTCTAATCTTGATATCTTACGAAGTATTCATCGAGGTCTTCAGCCACTCTCGAGTTCCTGAAGACCGTCCTAGCCTCCTTTTCGAGCAAGTTGATGTCCTCGTATCTTGGGCTTAGATGCACCAGAAAGAGAACATCCACGCCCGCACGTTTGGCCACTCCGGCGGCCTCCTTAGCCGTGGAGTGACCGAACCTCGCAGCGAGAGTCGAGTGGGACGTGTCCAGAGTGCAGTCGTGTACTAGCACATCAGCTCCTCGTGCGAGCTCGACCACCCTCTTGCTAGGTTTCGTGTCCCCCGAGTAGACGAGCTTTCTTCCGGGTCGCGACTTCCCCAATACCTGGTCCGGGGCGATCGTCTTCCCTCCGACGATGACCGATTTGCCTTCCTGAAGCCTCCGGTACATCGGTCCTTCTGGAATGCCAAGCCGCTTGGCCTTCTTCAGATCGAACTTGCCCCGCCGCGGCTTCTCCTCCAACGAAAACGCAAGGGAAGGAATGCTATGGTCTGCCCGAACGCACTTCACAGCATATCCGCCGAAATCTATTGACGTGCCAGGTCGAAAGTCGGACGCGACTACCTTGAATCCGCTCTTGAAGTATCCGAGGCCCATCATCGCGTCGACTGTCTCGACGATGCCCTCCGGTCCGAATATCCTGAGCTCATCCTCACGACCGTTCAGGCTCATGCTCTGGATGAGCCCCGGAAGACCAAGGAAATGGTCCGCGTGCAGATGCGAGATGAAGATCTTCTTGATCTTCATGAATGAGACAGAGGACCGCATGAGCTGCCTCTGAGTGCCCTCGCCGCAGTCGAACATCACCACCTCGCCAGGCATCTGCAGAGCGATTGATGTGACGTTCCGCAGCTTCGATGGGTAGGTCCCTCCCGTACCCAGGAACACTATCTTCATTACGGGCTCCGGGAAGGCAATCTAAGCCGATAAAACTCTCCAGAGCGCTTAAGGTCGTAGATGAAAATCGAGAGCGCTATGATCGACATTGCGGTGGCTATGGCGATCGTGCCCTTGAAATCGAATGCCATCACGGCCACGCCTCCGAGGACGGGGCCTATGATGCCTGATATGCTCATCGTGCTGGAGAGAAGCCCGGCCGCCGTTGCCTTCTCCACGTTCCTGTCCATCACGTACCTTAGGCTTCCGACATAGAGACACGCCCAGGCGAATGCTAGAAGGACTTGAGAAGGTATGATCTCCCAATAGCTGCCAGCAAGGGTGAATGTGAAGAAAGTCAACGCTGAGCTCCCAAGGCCGGCAGCGACAAGGAGCGACGGGTCGTACCTATCCAGGAACATCATGAAAAAGAATTGGCCGACCGAATTCACTCCGTAGATGATGCCTATCCATTGGGGGGTCGCGCCTATGCTCAGGAGAAAAAGAGGGTACGTGACCCATATCATGTTGGCTCCAGTGTGTCTGATCAACATGGATGAGTAGACTGGCGCGTTCTTCTTGATCAGCTTCCTTGGAAAGAGCGGAACCTGCATCCGGACATCGGTCTTGAACGGCAAGCTCAGGGCGATTGCGAACGACACGAACACTATGATCGCGCAGAAGATGTAGGCGTCCTCATATGTCGCAAAGACAACTACCGCATAGTTGCCGATCGCCCAGCCAAGGGCACCCCAGGCGCTGAATGCGCCCATCTTGCCCTTCGTATCGTATGCGTATGCGAGAAGCGCAGCCGGGAACATGCCCGAGCAGAACCCGATCAGTATCCTGACTGAGGCAAAGAGGGCAAGCCCACCCCAGGCCATGGAGGCGACCTGCAAGAGGGTCGCTATCCCGGACAGGAGTAGGCCGGCGAGAAGGATGTTGCGTCGGCCGTAGACGTCTGAACCACGGCCGAAGATGTAGCTCGAAATGAAACCAGCCGCGGCGAACCCGCCCGCAATCAGACCGATGGTACCTTTCGAGGCTCCCAAATCGTTCTGAAGTATCAGCGGGACGATGACAACGGGACCGAACAGGCCCGCGTTGGAGAGCAGCTGTATGGCCTCCGGTTTCATCGATGGCCAGAATCAGAGTGTACTATATCCCACTTTTGGGGCCGGTCGGGCTGGTTGTTGGGAAAGGCCGTTTTCTACCAGCCGAGCCTGTCCAGAGTGCGGTCCTTCTTGGTCTTCTTCTTGAATTCCTTGTAATGCGCTTGGCACAGATGAACGCTCTTCGACGGGTCGGCTATGCTCAGTCCGGCCTTCTCGACCTTCTTGCCTGAGATGGACCTTACTGCCTCGGCCTTGCAGCCCTCGATTTCGCACATCTGGACCTTGTCCACAGCATGCCTCGGTTCCGGCATGCACCGCTAATCCGGATAATGGTATTAAAAGCGTTCGCAAGAGCGCCTCAACACCAAAACCAATAATACGCTGTGAGTGTGTTGCGCGTCTCATGCCTCTTGTCGCGCCATCGATACTGGCTGCAGACTCCTCGAAGCTTGGTGAGGAAGTCTTGAGAGTCTCCAAAGCAGGAGCGGACTACATCCACATCGATGTCATGGACGGCTTCTTCGTGCCCAACATCACGATAGGCCCGTCCATGGTCAAGAGCCTACGGCAATACTCGAGCCTCCCGTTCATATCGCATCTAATGATCACTCATCCAGAAAGGCATGTCAAGGCTTTCGCAGATAGCGGATCCGACATTATCGAGATCCACATCGAGGCGGAGCAGGACGTAAGGCAGACGCTACGCATGATCCGCGATCTGGGCAAGAAGGCGGGACTCGCCGTGAACCCTCCAACCCCAATCGACAAATCGTTTCCATATCTGGACGAAATCGACCTTCTATTGGTCATGTCTGTGAATCCTGGCTTCGGGGGCCAGAAGTTCATGCCCGAGGTCCTCCCCAAGATAGGCTTGGCGAAGAAGGAGATGGAGCGCCTTGGCAGACGCGTCCCCGTGGAGATTGATGGCGGCATAACGCAGGAGACTGGAGAGCTTGCGGCAAGGGCGGGCGCTGACATTTTGGCCGCTGGCACATCGGTATTCAAAGCGCCCAGCATGAAGGCCGCCATCGAGGCGCTAAGAATGTGTGGCGCCTCGAAGGATTAATATCGTTGTGGATGCTCAAGGGGTCTGGTCTTATGTCAGAAAGATTGCTTGAACACCCCATGCTCGTGTACCTCACGTTCGTGCTACCTATGCTGCTTTTGGCTGTTGGAATCGCGGTCAAAGCGAGCGTCTTCCTGATCATAATGGACCTGGCCTGGCTAGGCGTTTCGTTCATGGTCCTTTTCCTGCCGATAGCCACGGATAACGGCTCATCGCAGTGAGCCGGTCCATGCCGTTCTAGGACCTTTGGGAGCTGACGGTCTATGGGAGTCGACATCTCGGACCTGATCGAGGCAAGGAGAATCGCGCTAGAGGACCTCACTGGCAGATCCATAGCAATCGATGCATTCAACACTCTTTACCAGTTCCTTTCGATGATCAGGCAGCCTGATGGTACCCCCCTCATGGACAGAGACGGCAGAGTCACGTCTCATCTGTCCGGACTGTTCTACAGGAGCGCTGCCCTTCTGGAGCTAGGGATCAAACCCGCATACGTTTTCGACGGAAAACCGCCAGAGCTCAAGAAAAAGACCATCGAGGCCCGGAAAGCTGCGAAGGTCGAGGCAGAGAAAGAGTGGAAGAAGGCCCTGGAAGAGGGCGACCTCAAAAGGGCACTGTCGAAGGCGACCAGGACATCGAGGCTCGATTCGGACATGATTGAGGAATCTATCTCTCTTCTGGACGCAATGGGGATTCCGTGGATCAAAGCCCCCAGCGAGGGGGAGGCTCAGATTAGTCACATGGCCAGAAGAGGGGATGTGTGGGCAGGCGCCTCCCAGGATTTCGATGCGATCCTGTTCGGAACGCCCAATCTTGTCAGGAACCTGACGCTCGCGGGAAAGCGCAGGCTGCCCTCTGGAAAGACAGTCGATGTCTTCCCTGAGGTTGTGACCTTGGGTGAGGTCCTGTCTGCGCTCGAGGTCACCAGAGAACAGCTGGTGGACATGGGCATACTCATAGGCACCGATTTCAACGAAGGAGTCAAGGGAATTGGGCCCAAGAAGTCCTTGACGCTAATCAAACGTCTGGGGAGTCTGGAGGCGATAAGGGCGGAAGGAAAGGTCCAGGTGCCTGAGGAATTCGGGGAAGTCAGGAGAGTATTCCTGGAACCTGAGGTTACTGATTCGTATTCATTGAAATGGAAGGAGATAGATGGAGAGAAGGTCCGGAGAATCATGTGCGATAGACACGGATTCTCGGTCGACAGGGTGGATGCTGTAGTCGCGAAGATCACCGCCAAGGATAATGTGAGGTCCCAGAAGAGCCTGGACTCCTGGTCGTGATTCTAGAAGGATCTTGCAGCGATTGACAATTCCTCTCCGAGATCTATCTCTTGCCCCGACTCGGTGTCGAAGTAAGAGCGCCGACCTCGTCTTGTTCATGGGACAATTCTCCGGAGGCAACCGAGGATGGACGTAGGAGATGGCCCCAGTCGGGAGACCCGCGTCTCGATCACAGTCGAGGGTTCTCGCAATGCAGATCATTGGATAAAGTCTTAGACCTGCGATGGTATTCCGGGCTCGGAGCGGAAAATGCGCTGTCCCAATTGTGGCGAGTATAACGTCAGTTCTGTAGGGCCTTGCAGAAAGTGCGGGAAACCGTTGAGTCCTTCCGTCCGAGTGGGCGGGACGCAGACCGCATCTCAGAAACCTAGCGCATTTGTCAGCACCAGGGCTCAGGCTCCTGAGCGAAGCACCGCCAAACCTAGGGATATCGACTACAGGGACATCCCGAGGAAGATAAAGCTCGACTACGAGCACATCGTCACGGACCAGAGCGGACGGACGCTCGCAGCCGTCCAGGCGCTCATGCAGCAAATCGAGAGTCCTCAGCCAGATGTACGCAAGCTGATGCTGGATGCTTCAAACCTGATCTCCCGTCAGTTCGGTATTTCGAACGTCTCCGTGGGTCTGAGGGGATCCGATGGCCTGTTCAGATACGACATCATGGTCGGGCTCAGGGAGGACGCGGTTGCGGAGAGGAAGAAGATTGCCTATAAGAAAGAGGAATTCTACGATGCCGGCCCCTACAAGGGATACTGGATAAGCAGGTACACCAAGCTATACATGTCTGAAGATCACCCGTATGCCGATTCCGATACAGGCGCATACAACCGTCCAATCCTCCTCAAGGATTCAAAGCGGAGATCACCGAACGAAGCTCTCGAAGCAGACTACATCGACGTTTACATATTCGACGCGAACAACGAACTGATAGGATGGATAGAGACCTCGGGCACGCGGACTGGACAGCTGCCCGATGCCACGGCGATCAGGTGGATGGAACTCATGGGGTGCATCATCGGGATTGCGCTGAGGAAAAAGGGCTGGAGCTAGGGTCACAGGACTGAAGCTACCGCATCTGGACCATGTCGAGGGTTGCCACAAGGCGCGAAACTATGGATTAGCGCTTGCTATCCGACCAACATGCGGCTTCGCCCTCACGAAATTGAGGGCTGACATTGAGGGATGATAGCGTCCTCAAATCATTGACCGAACCTGACCGCATGCCAATGAGCACGGGTTCACGTTCAATGGATCGAAGGTCAGTTCCTCAAATCACGCGATTCTGACCTTCCGCCTCGCAATAGGGCCAGCAGATCATCCCTGAGGTCGCCCATCGTGACATAGACTGCGTTTCACCCCAGCATCTTTAAAATACCTCCCATCAATATGGCATACGGAAGATTGATTATGCGTCAAGTAGACGAGAATTACTCCCCCCTCCAGTTGGAGAAAGACATCCGGACTTTGTGGGAAAAGTCTCGAATCTACGAGAAGGTCAAGAAGGCAGGAGAGTCTGGAAAGGCCTACTACTTCCTTGACGGGCCGCCGTACACAACGGGCTCCATTCACATAGGAACTGCATGGAACAAGATCCTCAAAGACACTATGATCAGGTACCGGCGCATGCAAGGACTATATGTCCGAGACCAGCCTGGCTATGACATGCACGGCCTCCCCATCGAGGTCAAGGTCGAGCAGGCGATGGGCATCAAGAGCAAGAAGGAGATCGAGAGCCAGGGAATAGACAAGTTCATCTCCACTTGCAGGGAGTTCGCTCTCAAATTCAAGTCCAAGATGACCGAGGAGTTCAGGATGCTCGGGATCTGGATGGACTGGGACAAACCATACCTGACAATCGATCCTGCCTACATGGCCTCAGTCTGGTGGACGCTGAAGCAAGCGTACGACAAGAACCTGCTGGCCAAGGACCACAGGGTCCTTCCCTGGTGTCCGAGGTGCGAGACCGCCCTTGCCGAAGCGGAGATCGAGTACTGGGACGAGACGGATCCGTCCATATTCGTGAAGTTCGCCGTGGAGGGAGAGCCCAACACATCCCTGCTTGTCTGGACAACGACTCCTTGGACCATCCCAGGCAATCTGGCAGCGGCGGTCCATCCTGACTTCACATATGCAATCATCCGGGCAAAACGCGGAATGATAGAGGAAACCCTCATCCTGCTCGAGGAGAAGGTCGAGGAGCTCAGGAAGACTGCGGGAATCGAGGATATCACTGTACTTGAAACGACCAAGGGCTCAGAACTTGTGGGCATGAGATACAAGCATCCTCTCGAAAGCCTCGTGCCGTTCCAGACTCAGGTCAAGAGTAAGATGGCACACAGGGTGCTCGCATCTGACACCGTCACAAACGAGAGCACCGGGATAGTGCATATTGCCCCTGGCCATGGTCCTGAAGACTTCGAGATCGGCAAGAAAGTCGATCTAGAGGTGTTCTCGCCCGTCGATGAAGCGGGCAACTATACGGCGGAAGTTGGGGACCACTATGCTGGCAAGAACGTCAGAGAGGCAAACCAACTGGTCATGAAGGACCTGGTGGAACACGGAGGCATGTTCCATGAAGCGACCATAACCCACAGATACGGCCATTGTTGGAGATGCAAGAAGCCCATCATCTACCGCATAACGGACCAGTGGTTCCTGAAGGTCAGCGAGTTCAAGAATGACCTCATCTCCGCAAACGACAAGGTCAAATGGTTCCCTGAATGGGCGGGCTCTAACAGAGAGAAGGACTGGATAACCAACGCTCGCGATTGGTGCATCAGCAGGCAGAGATACTGGGGCACGCCGCTCCCTATATGGCAGTGTGAGTGCGGAGCCACGCGCCTCGTTTCTTCCTTGGAGGAGCTGAAGACAGCCAAGGGCTACGTTGACGGCATGGATGGCCACAGACCGTGGATAGACAAGCTCACATTCGAGTGCGCCAAGTGCAGGAAGACGATGACCCGCGTGCCCGACGTGCTGGATGTCTGGTTCGACGCGGGCGTGTGCTCGTGGGCCTCTCTTGGATATCCCGCAAGCAAGGACGAGTTCGACCGATGGTGGCCTGGCGAATGGATCACTGAGGCACACGACCAGACCAGAGGCTGGTTCTACTCGCAGCTCGTCACGGGCGTTCTCGCATTCGGTAGATCACCCTACAACTCCGTTCTGATGCACGGTTGGGCGCTGACCCCCACGGGAGAGGCGATGTCCAAGAGCGAGGGCACGGCCATCGACCCCGTCGGAGTGGTCAACTCCTTGGGCGCGGATTCGCTAAGGCTGTACCTCCTCAAGGCCAACGCTCCCTGGGAAGACGTCGCGTTCCAGCTTGAGGGCGTGAAGGCCGCCAACAGGACCCTGAACATCCTCTGGAACGTCTACAAGTTCGCCGTGCTGTACATGTCAATCGATAAGTTCGAACCTGCCGGCGCGCGGCTGGAAACCTTGAAGGACGATTTCAGGCCGGAGGACCGATGGATGCTGTCGAGGGTCGAGACCCTCAAGAAAGAAGTGTCCGAGGCCATGGAGGTCTACGAGCTTCACCGCGCAGCCAGGGCGCTTGAGAACTTCGTAGTCACCGATCTTTCCAGATGGTATGTGAGGCTCGTCAGGGATAGGCTCTGGAAGGAGGGCGAGGCCAAGGACAAGCTTGCGGCATTCAAGGTGCTCCACGAAGCGCTCTCGACGGCAATCACGTTGATGGCGCCCATAACGCCTCACATATCGGAGGCTATGCACTCCAACCTCAACGGCAGGCCGGAGAGCGTGCACATGGTCTCGTGGCCGACTTTCGACCCGAGATGGATAGATCCCAAGCTCGAAGAGGCCATGAACCTAATAAGGGAGATATCTGAGATTGTAGCACGCATCAGGCAGGAGTCGAACATCAACCTCAGGTGGCCCGTCAAGAGGATCATCATCAAAGCGCAGTCAGACGAGATTGTCCAGTCATTCCTAGACCTGAAGGATCCGCTCCTTTCACAGAACAACATCAAGGACCTGCAGTTGGTCCCCGTAAGTGAGGAATGGGACGAGATGATTCTCAGCGTTGTCCCCAACCCCAACGCGATCGGCAAGGTCTACAGGCAGTGGTCTAGCAAGATCGCCGTCCTGCTCAAGAACAGGCCCGCGAAGACGATAAAGGCAGGCATTGACAAGGGAGAATACTCGCTTGGCATCGAGGGCCAGCTGGTCAAGATCCTGCCGAACATGGTCTCTTTCACATCGACGCTGCCGCCGGACGTGGCCAGCGCGGAGTTCAGCAAGGGAATAATATATCTCGACCTTGAGCAGACGCCGGCGCTGGAGTCCGAGGGCTTCTCGAGAGAGATCATCAGGCGAATACAGCAGATGAGGAAGGACATGGGCCTCAACGTCGAGGAGTTCATTCGGGTGGAGGTTGAGTGCAGCCGCAGAGTCGAGGGGTTCTTGGATACCTGGAAGGACAAGATCGCCAAAGACACTAGGGCGCGCCATTTTGAAATAGCCGATTCCCCCAGGGGAGAATACATAGTCGAATGGAACATCGAGTCCGAGGCGCTCGTTGTGGGCCTCACATCCCTCAAGATCAAGCAGGGCCTGGACACGCTCACTCAGATCCCTGGTGTCACGCATGAAAAGGCCATGAAACTGTACGATGCAGGCTTCAGCACTCCCGAGCACATGATGGATTCAGATGCGGAGGATTTCGCGCTCCTTGAAGGGATTACGAAGCTGGATGCGAAGCGGATCTACGACCACCTGCACAAGGATGATGTCAAGCCTCAGCCAGAGGCTCCAACACCAGCTCAAACCGCAGCCGTCGTAGCTCCCGTGGCAGCCCAGCCCTTGCAGCCGGCCCCTGCCCCTGAGCAGCCCGCTGCTCCGCAGGAGTCGTTCCTCGAAAAGCTACGCAAGGTGCCGGGCCTGGGGTCTAACCTCCCGGACGCGATATACGAAGCTGGCTTCCAGTCATCCCAATCCATCAAGATCGCATCGGTCGCGGACCTGGTTAAGGTAAACGGCGTCACCGCGGGCATCGCCACCATGCTCATAGAGCATTTCATGAGCGAGGTCGAGCCGACAGCGGCTGGAAGACCGGTGAAGGCGGAGATCAAGCCTGCGCCGTCCGTCACCGAGCTGGAGAGATCGTTCTCCTACCTCGTGGAGGAAGACAAACCGGAGGCATCCTACACGCTCTTCATCAACACCCTCAATAAAGGGATGAAGGGGTACTGCGTCACCAGGAACTACCCTGCCAAGATAAAGAGCAAGTTCGACCTCAAGGACACACCGGTGATATGGCTTTCGAACGTCGGTAGGGAGAACACCATCAGGCCTAAGGACTTGGAGAAGCTCAGCCTTTCGCTGGAGCAGTTCCTATCCCAGCCCGGTGGAGGCATCGTCCTGTTGGACGGCCTCGAATACCTCATCACCAACAACAACTTCATCACCGTCCTCAGGCTGATACAGTCGCTCAGGGACCAGGTGGCCATCAACCAGTCCATACTCCTGATGGCAGTGAACAGGTCGACTCTGGAGAGCCATCAGCTCAATCTCCTGGAGAGGGAAGTCGACTACACCATCACCGGTTGAGAGCGTCTCTCCCGTGGATCACAGGAGCTTGCAGACAATCTCTCGGAGCCCCGGCACTGTCCGATACTTGGCCACATCTTCAGGGACGACCCATTCCAGAGCCTGGTGCTCCCAATCGATCCTCACAGACCGATCCTTCACATCGAAAAGGAACGCGTGGACGCACCACACCACCTCACCATCCCTGAACCGCTGAGGCTCTATCCGCTTCGCCAAGGAGGCTTTGCCACGCCCTATCTCCTCCTCTAGCTCCCTTCGAGCGGCCGCCTCTTCTTCCTCACCGCGCTCCACGTATCCTGAGACTCCAGCCCATTGCCCTCCGTATGAACCGACTTTGTTGCTCCGTTGCAGGAGGAGTATCCTTCCCTTGTTCCTCACAATGCATGTGACGACATGCTTCTCGGCCACTTTCGGCAGTTCAACAAGACCGTTCTGAGCGTCCACTACCAAGTCGTCACCCGTCCTGAGAAGGGATACATCGACACCGTCCACCATCGGTATCTCCGCAATGATGGCACCGGTTGCGATGATCGGCTCGGCAGACCCATTGACAATGGCTGATGGGGCGAGCCCGTTCAGCTTCAGCTGGTACATCACATAGGATCCGACCGTGCTGCCCTTTCCGTACGGGAAGCAGAAGATCTTGTTGGAAACCGATTGATTTCGAGACTCGCACTCGCCGTCGAGGATCTTCCCCGTGGAGGGGTCGACTCCTCCGAGGAAGGACACAGGACTTGAGCAGACCACGGCCTTTCCGACCGCATGGCCAGCCCTGATCTTCCTGGCCTTGACTATCGTGAAATCGCCTCCAGGAGTGATTTCGTGGGCCTGAAGGAGGCGCGTTGTCGCCCCAGTGATGGAAGATACACCATTGCCTTTCCAGAATCTGAGGCCGTCTTGCGGTACATCTTCTCAACTGGGGCGACGACCATGCATGTGTCGCACAGCACCTGCCCGAACTTCCTGAGCGTTGCGACCTCCCTCGGGCAAGAGGCGAACACCTTCCTTGAGGTGCAGAACCAGACATCGCAATCCTTTCTTGGCTTCCTGTCCTTCAGGAAGCGGGCCATGCCGCGAAGCTCTGCGGGAGAGCAGTGAGGGCAGCCCACCGCCACAAGGTCCCAGTCATCATCTCCTCTCATGCTTTCGGCACATCGCCTCATCTCGGATGCGGGAAGCGACACGCACTCCTCTAGCGAGCCTCGGTCCACCTTCGACTTCATACCCTGCTCAGAGTATAGGTACATCGAGACCGCACCAGTGGCCGCCATGGCTGCCCCGAAAGACTTGTGCTCGTCGCATGTGAGCGAGAGCCCTCGGATATGAGGCACCCTCTTCCCGGCGATTTTGCCAACGAGATATCCTGCAAGAGGGGCAAGTCCCTCCGGGATGCCTTCGACATCTATCTGTACTCGCGGCACCCGGTTCTCGTCAAGATGCAAGCCGTACTCCGCGGTCTTCCCTATGATCGCCGCCGCCAATGCTGACGGCCCGCCTTCCCTGTTGGTTCTGGCTCCGAGGTAGGAGTTGGCGAAGACCGTTGCTGATGATTCAGCCCACGCAATGTGCTGACCCCTCCTCGGACGGTTCCCGGCGAGATATGGGGTGCAAGAGTAGAGCGGTTCGGCCCCGAGAGACTTGTACGCCCTGACAATCCTGGCCTGCTTCGCATGGAACTCCTCATCCACTCCCATTGCCCTCCAGCGCCGAACGTCCAGTCCGAGGGGGTTCAGAGACGCCCTCACCGAAACCTTTGCCTCCTGCGAGAAATCTTCGAGGAACTTGATCCCCGCGTCGCCGATTGTCTTGAAGGAAGCGCCAGAGACCTGCGCGGAGGCTATTGGGATGAGCCGCTTGGCGTTGTAGATGTCCCCAAGGGCGACCAGGAGCTCCATCGCCTTCTGTCGTCCCCTGCCCTCTTCGCCTGCCAGGATGCGTTCTTCATCTGCAGTAAGATGCATCGTTCGTGAATCATTGGCCCCGTATAATAGGATAATGGGGATATGGAGCGGGCCTGTCGGGAGTCTCGGGGCGGTCGTCTGATTGGCGACGGCCCATTCGAACCCGAGTTTGAGGCTGTCTCCAGCGCCATCGCGGCGTTCCGGAGGCCCCAGTGATATCCGAGCTACACTACAGGCCCTTTCTGTTGAAAAGCCGAGTCTGTATATCTATGTTGGGTCAACTAGCTGAGTAGTGTTGACTACAGTGTCAGACCGATCATGACTAGGCCCACGACAACCACTCCCAACGCGGCGAAATGGAACTTAACGAGTCTCTCGCGCAATAGCGCCACGGCGATGACTATGGTTATGAGCGGGTACGAGCTGGAGATCGGAACTACCAAGGAAGCCGAACCCTCTCCGAGAGCGAAACTGTATGCGTAAGCGCCAGTGACGTTCAGGGCAAGACCGATCCCTCCCAACAGCCATACGGCCCTGGTCGGGTTATCACCTTTGAGAGGGCCAGGCCGCACCTTTCTGAGCGATCCATATATCAGCGGGGCCATCAAAGAGGAGAGGATGTAAAACCCGAAAATGTTGCCCGCGCCAATCCTGTCGATCGCCATCTTCGATGTCAGGCTCCAAAGCCCCCAGAATCCGAATGCGAGGAATGAGAAAACCAGGGAGCGCCTCGTCATAGCATGTTTCGATGCAGGGTTTGGTTCATAGGAGAGAGCTATCACACCCCCTATGATGGCAACGATACCTACCGCCTGGATGGCGGTCAGTGCCTCAGACAAGATGATCAACGCGCCAACGACCGTGAGTGCAGGGTACGCTGCGGAGATGGTTCCGGCGATGGCTACTTGGCCGTCCATTACAGACTCGAAGAAGCACATGTATCCCATTATGCCGATCAGGCAAGAAGACGCCGCCAGTATACCATCAGCAAGAGTGATAGGGTTGTTCTCGTGCCAGAAATAAAAGGCCACACAGTACATCGGCGCCTCGACTATCGTAATAAGCAGCGCGACCCTGGCTACGCCAAGCTTCGGCGTGCTGACCTTGGCGAAAATGCCCGCCGAGCCCCAGAAGAAGGCCACTGTAATTGCCAGGATGAACCAGAGCTCCATGTTATCTCCAAGATGAATCCGCAGTGACTGTATCTCCCGAAGCACAGGCTGCAAATTAAGGTTGCGGACCTCCCTCCAATTTCATAATGACACTAGGAGTAGGCAGAAGGCCGCGCCAGAGCTATCGACCGACCCTCAGAGGAGTGTTGCTCCTAATCCAATGAAGGATTTTATATACGATGAGCGCGCGATAATATAGAGCGCACGGGTGGTCGTGTCCGGAGGAGGAACCGGTCGCATCGATCTGGTGCAGTACTCTGGAATAGTACTTCCATCAAAGAGTTCGCAAGGCGTGCTGTCAACAAACAGCCAGGTCGACAAATAATCTGCTCCGAGGTGGGGAGCGCTACAAGTTCCAATACACGAAGGAGGTGAGGAAATGGAAGAACAGGTACGCAAAGCCATCAAGGCAGCGAACCGCAAGTTCGGCGAAGGGATCAGGAAGGGAGACCCAACAGCAGTCGGAGCACTGTACACGGAGGACGCCATCCTAATGCCACCGAACAACGAGATGATTCGTGGGAGGCCCGGAACCGAGGGATTCTGGGGAGCCGCTATCAAGATGGGTGTCAGGGACGCAATCCTGACGACGATGGAGCTGAGGGAGGTCGGAAACGAGGTCCACGAGATCGGCAACTACGCCCTCAAGATTCAGCCTGAGGGACAGAAACCTTTCGAGGACAAAGGCAAGTACGTCGTCATCTGGAAGCAGGAACCCGAAGGCAAGTGGAAGCTCCACAGGGACATATGGAACAGCAGCCTGCCGCCTAAGGGGTAGGAGGCTCTTCGGAGGTTGCCGGCCCAAACCCCTTGCCCTTCTTCTTGAGGCCATCGGCCAGATGGCGGACCGACAGTATAGGGTGGTGGCAGATCATCCTGGGTCCGGAATATCTCATAACGGACCTGATCCGCTCTCTACTCGACTCCTCATAGCAATGTATTGAGCAGTTCGCGCATGTGGGCCTGTCATCCATCAGGGGACATCGATCTATGCGTTTCTCGGCGTAATCGAGTAGCTGTTGGCACTCATGGCAGGGAACACGGTCAGGCCGATGGTGTTTGGCACAGTAGAGACGTATCATCGCACGAACAGTCTTCTTCTCTCTCGCCGCGCGTGCAGCTCCCTTGTTCTTCGACTGACCCTGTGTCAAGCATCATCTAGAACGAGTTTCGGCTATTAACGTTTGACCCTTGCCACTCGATGATTAGTCCCATCAGGTCCGTGCAGTCAACTGCAATGGAAATCGAGGTTTTGGTGCTTGGCCAGACGACATCTATCAGGTCATCACGCTGCGACAATCGATCTGACACGCCATGTCCGATGTGCAGATCCAAGACATACGAGTCGGTGTTCCGCCAAAGGGGACGTTATAAATACAGATGAATCCGTTCGAGGACGACGTATCTTGGAAGCATGTGACTAAAGGTTTCGCAATCATGCGCTGAATGCTTGGTCTGTATCATGCTTCCGATAATTCGGAGGGGTAAAAGTTGGAAAGTTCTGAAAAAGAGCCGAAAAGCGAAATTGGGCAATCGGCAGCCCGGCCTACCAGACCTATGAGCAAAGTGCTCTTGGCGGTGGTTATCGTCGTCGTACTGGTCATCGCAGCGGTCGCTGGAGCATGGGCAGCTGGATTGATAGGCAAGAAGGAAGAGGGGAAAGTCCTCGTAATTGCAATGAGCTCTGATGTCGAAACGATGGACCCAGCCAAGACTAGTGCCATGTACGGACCGCCTGGCATGATCTATGAGACCTTGATTGCCAGGGATTTGACCGGAGCCTTCGTGCCCGGCCTTGCTGAGTCGTGGCTGTTGACCAACAAGAGAGGGACGAGCTACCCGTACAACGCGACTTTCGACATAACGCTGAAGCAGGGAGTGAAGTTCCACGACGGCCTGGCATTCGACACTGACGCGGTCAAGAGAATCATCAACTACTACGCTCAGGACGACAGCTGGGTGCAGTATGAGTTCTGGAGCATCTTCGGGTGCCAGAACAAGACCGGTTGGCCGACCGCAGGAATCTGGTGCAAGGACGCATACCACATGACCCTGAACCTGACCTGGGCCGATGTAGCGCTGATATTCAACCTATCGCACCTGTACGGCTCCATGATGGGACCGAACGCAATGGAATCAGAAGGCCTCGAATTCTACGGAACTGCTGGACACAAGGTCATTGGGACAGGTCCGTTCAAGCTGAAGGAATGGGTCGCTGGCGACCATGTAACTCTCGTGAAGAACAAGGACTACAACTGGGGAGCGTCGTGGTACGTGAACAAGGGACCGGCCAACATAGACAAGATCATCTACAGAGTAATCCCGGACCAAGCGGCGAGGTTCGCCGGGTTCGAGAGCGGCGCAATCGATGTGCTGCAGCAGGTGCCACCGAACAAGGTTCAAACGTATCAGGCAAATCCTGAGATGACCGTGATCACCGGGCCCGGCCAGGGAACCTACCATGTGGAGTTCAACTGCAACAAGACTCCTTACACCAACGCGTCTCTGAGAACGGCCTTCGGCTACGCAATCAACAGGACGCAGATAGTCCAGACGGTCTGGCACGGATTTGCGGAGGAGGGCGTCAACTACCTCTCGCCGATCGAGCCTGAGTCGACCAAGGTACCTGCGATGTACAACTACTCCTACAATGTGAGCAAGGCGAAGGCTCTGTTCCTGGCAGGAGGATGGAACGACACTGACAGCGATGGTTGGTTAGAAAACGCTAGCAACAATGAGCAGACCCTGCATCTCTGGACCACCAACAAGGGTGAGGACGTCGCGATGGCGGAGATACTCCTGACGCAGTTCCAGGCAGTCGGAGTGCACGTAGTCCTGGCGCAGTACTCGGAGACGGAGCTGAGATCAAGGGCCGCTGCCGGGATGCAAGAGGCGATCCTGTTCTGGTATTCATGGCCTAGGGCAGAGATCCTCGACTGGCACTTCGGTACATGGGCAGCCGGAGGTTCGGGCACTGGATGGTATATGGACGATGTGTTCGACGGCTACGTAACGAACTGGACCTACGCGGAGACCGAGAAGGCGTTCTCGGACAACGCCACTGCAGGACACATACGGCTTCTGACTCAGGGTGGTTGGGCGCCGATAGTGTTCTGGCACCAGATCTTCGCCGTCCACAACTATGTGACAGGCTGGTATGTCCACCCACTAGGCCAAGAGCAGCCCATTAACATCCTGGACGTCGACATAGTGAAGTAGTTGAAAACCTAACAAACCCTTTACCATTTCATCTCATCTAGAGACCTACGAACCGGAGCACACGGAGCAAGAAGATCGATATCAAGGGGGCTGATTGGAATCACGTGGGGAGGTGATTCATGGCGGATCTAGTCTCATACGTTATCAGGAAGATCCTGCTCGCCATACCCGTGATACTTCTCGCCACGTTGATCGTCTTTCTGATGCTGTATCTGACCCCAGGCGACCCCATTGTTGCGATAATGCCTCCGCACGCGACCCAGGCGGACCTGCAGGAGCTCCGTGCGAAGTACGGGTTCGACCAACCGTTCATCGTACAGTACGGCAAGTTCCTCATGCGGCTGTTGCATGGCGACATGGGCCAATCGGTTGCCCGCTCTACTCTGAACGTGGATGTCAGCACGTTGCTGATGCAGAGACTGCCAAAGACACTGGAGCTCATGGCGATCGGCCTGACCATCTCATACTCCGTCGGCATCCCGCTGGGCGTGTTCTCGGCTCTGAGACAGAACTCCTGGAAGGACAGGAGTGTCATGGTATTCACTCTGATTGCGTATGCCATGCCCTCATTCTGGCTGGGCATCCTGCTCATGCTGTTGTTCTCCGTCTATCTCGGTTGGTTGCAGGCGGAGGGGACGGTAGGCGGCTTCAGCAGCATAATCCTCCCCGCACTGACCCTGGGGCTGGGAAACGCTGCTCTGACTACTCGAATGATGAGGTCAAGCATGCTGGAGGTGACCAGACAGGACTACATCACCCAGCTTCGATCGAGAGGGCTTCCCGAAAGGGAGGTGATCCTCAAGCATGCGCTCAAGAACGCCATCCTTCCGGTCATAACGGTAATCGGACTCGACATAGGCTGGTTTGTGGCAGGAGCCGTGGTCGTCGAGACGGTGTTCTCATGGTCTGGGGTTGGCATGCTCATAACGACATCCATCTCCAACCATGATTTCCCGGCCGTTCAGGGTTGCATACTTGTTCTGGCAATATTTGTCGTGCTCGGAAACCTGATAGCTGACATCATGTACGCATTCGTCGACCCGAGGGTGAGGCTCGGATGAGGTTGCGCAAGGGGCTGAATGACAGACTCCTGAGCTGGAAGATGTCTGGCGGGTTCAAGCAGACGGTGGCGGACATCCTCGAGAGAAGCAGCAGGAATTCAATGGTCGTCATAGGGATGACCCTCATCATCGTCATAGTGGCGCTCGCTCTTCTCGCTCCGGTTCTGCCCATCGCCGATCCGACCCCGAGCGAGCTGTTCCTCGAAGACAGGACTCTGCCTCCTTCATCGGATCACTGGTTCGGGACTGATGAACTTGGACGAGATGTCTTCAGCCGCGTGATATGGGGCGCAAGGGTGTCCCTCACGGTGGCCACCTTGGCGGTCGTCTTCTCTTTGATGATCGGGGTGGTTCTCGGTCTGACAGCCGGCTACTTCGGGGGCGTGGTGGACTACATCATCGCCGGCACGATCGACCTTTTCTGGACCTTTCCCGCATTCCTCCTGGCTCTTGCGTTCGCAGCCGCGCTCGGACCAAGCCTCGCGAACGTGATACTGGCAATATCCATCTCCTATTGGGCCGGCTTCGCGAGGCTCATGCGAGGACAGGCACTATCGGTCAGGGAAAGGCAGTACGTTGAGGCCAGCAGAGCTCTTGGCGCCAAGAACATCAGAATCATGTTCGCCCATGTCCTGCCTAACTGTCTTTCCCCTCTTATCGTCTGGGCTTCGGTCGGCGTCGCGGATGCCATCACCATTGAGAGCAGCCTGAGTTTTCTGGGTGTGGGCACGCAGCCGCCGACCCCGAGCTGGGGCTACATGTTGTTCCGTGGGATACCCTTCCTCGAAGAAGCACCTTGGATCGCCACTTTCCCGGGGCTGGTACTGCTTATCACGATTCTTGGGTTCAATCTGCTGGGCGACGGGCTACGGGACGTGCTTGACCCGCGTATGAAGGGGATGAGAAGATGACCCCGTCTAAGAAGCCCGTCCTGGAGATCAAGGGTCTGCGTACGCAGTTCTTCCTTCACGAAGGCGTCGTCACCGCCCTTGATGGCATCGACCTCACCATATACGAGAACGAGTCCGTAGGCATCGTCGGGGAGACAGGCTGCGGGAAGAGCATGACGGCCTTCTCGGTCCTCAGGCTGGTGCCCCACCCAGGCAAGATCACGGCCGGCTCCATCTGGTTCAAAGGTACCGATCTGACCAAGCTAACGAACGATCAGATGCGTGGTATCCGGGGCAAGCAGATATCAATGATATTCCAGGACCCGTCCACCTCCCTCGATCCCGTCTTCACGATTGGGAGCCAGCTGGGCGAGGTCATATCACTCCACCAGAACATCTACAACCAGGAAGAGCTCAACAAGAGGATCATGCGAGTGCTGAATCTCGTCAGGATTGCGGCACCCGCGAACGTGATGAAGCAGTATCCGCACGAGCTCAGCGGAGGCATGAAGCAGCGCGTAATGATCGCCCTCGCCCTCTCGTGCTCGCCGTCGCTGCTGATCGCAGACGAGCCAACAACAGCACTCGACGTGACCATCCAGGCCCAGGTGCTCAACCTGCTGAAGGACTTGGTCCGGGGAGTGGGCAGTTCGATGATGCTGATCACGCACAACCTTGGGGTAGTGGCAGAGACCTGTGACAGAGTGTGCATAATGTACGCGGGAAGAATCGTCGAGGCGGCACGAACCGACGAGCTGTTCGGCAAACCCCAGCACCCCTACACGAAGGGCCTTCTGGCTGCCTTCCCGAAACTCGGTGAGCAGAAGGATGAACTATCGGTCATCAAGGGGACCGTGCCCAACCTCATGAAGCCGTTCCCCGGTTGCTCGTTCGTCGAAAGATGCGACTACGCCATGGAGGCCTGCAGGCGGGTCAGGCCTATGATGTTGGAGGTTTCGCCCGAGCACTTCGTCTCATGCCACTTGTATCTAGGCGGGGGTGAGAAGACCGATGTCAGCTGACACTCGGGATGTGATGGATTCCCGCACGATCATGAGGACTGAGAATCTGATGAAGCTCTTCCCGGTCAAGAAGGGAGTTCTCTCCAAGACGGTCGCACACGTCCATGCAGTGGACGGGGTCTCCCTGTCGATATTGAAGGGCGAAACACTTGGGTTAGTGGGGGAATCCGGCTGTGGAAAGACGACCTACGGACGCGCCGTTCTGCGCTTGGTCGAGCCCACAGGCGGGAAGATCTTCTTCAGCGGCAAGGACGTTACCAACCTGCCCAAGGCCGAGCTGAGGAAGATGAGGAAGAAGATGCAGATCGTCTTCCAGGATCCCTATTCCAGCCTGGACCCTAGGCTCACGGTCGAGAGGATAGTCGGTGAGGGGTTTGCGATCCATGGCCCGCCGCCATCCGTCGCAAAGAACGTGGAATTCGCCAAGAGGGAGAGGATACACCAGCTGTTGGAGCAGGTGGGGTTGTCGGACGATCACATGTCCAGGCTGCCGCATGAGTTCAGCGGCGGCCAAAAACAACGCATAGCACTCGCCAGGTCGCTCGCGCTGGAGCCGGATTTCATAGTCCTTGATGAGCCGACATCGGCCCTCGACGTCTCTGTGCAGGCCCAGGTCCTTAACCTTCTCAAGAAGCTTCAGGGCAAGTTCGGGCTCACGTATCTCTTCATATCGCACGACCTATCGGTCGTCGCACACATGAGCGACCGGATAGCGGTCATGTACCTGGGCAAGATAATCGAACTCGCGCCGACGTTGGAGTTCCTGAACCACGCCCAGCATCCGTATACTCAGGCGCTGATCGCCTCTATACCGATTCCAGATCCCCAGATGAAGAAGGAGAGGAAGGGCATCGAGGGGGAGGTGCCGAGCCCGCTCAATCCGCCGAAGGGCTGCAGGTTCAACCCCAGATGCCTATACGTGGAGAAGCTCTGTTGCGAGAAGGAGCCTCCGCTAGTGGACATTGGGAATGGACATATGGTGGCATGCCACAGAATCGCGCCGAGATGATCCGGTCACGAAGCTCGGCTACTTCTTCTTGAACTCGGTGTATCCGCACTTGCCGCACGCCGTTCTGTTCGGGTGCTCGGCCATGAACACGCCCGGGCCGCACTTTGGACAGTGCTTCCTCGTCCTGACGAGCTTCCCGGCTTCGATCTTGAAGTAGTCCTTCTTCGCTATCCTCGGGGTCTTGGCCTTTGGTGCCTTCTCCTTGTCAGCCATGTGCTTTCACCTCAGAATCACGCCTTCTTCTCCGCGTGCTTTTCCGCGTGCTTCTCAGCATGCTTCTCAGCTGGCTTTTCTGCTGGCTTCTCGGCGGGCTTCTCAAGGGCCTTCGCCGGTGCGGCCTCCGCCCTCAGCTTCGCAGGAGCCTGCACGGCTGCTTTCTTCTCTACCTTGACCTTCTCCTTGAGCTTGTTCCTGACCAGGACATACTCGCGCTCGAACTTCATGGCCGACTCCTTGGTCTTGTATACCTTAGCGTAACCGACCGTCTCCATCTTGCCGAACTCGGAATCCATCGAGTCAACGATGACCCTCTCCTTGGCGGCCTTCAGCATCGTCGCGAGCTTCTCCCTGACGGCCTCCCTCTGGGGTGTGCCCTCCTTCGGGTGGGACGCCTTGAAAGTGACCTCTGTCCTGTCCAGCAGTTCGTTCTCCTTCTTCGAGACAATCTCGATCTCCATCGCTTCACCTTGCCATTCGCTTTATTGCGCCTGTCGCCATGGCCCGAGTCTCCGCGTCGACGCGGACGACCATAAGGCCCTTCTTCGGCAGGCCATATATGACTTGCACTCCCTCTGGCGCAGTCGCGATTGCGACCAGCGCCGCGAGGTCCTCTTCGCCAGAGACCTCGATCTTGATCTTCTCCTTCCCGTTCACGGCGTCCCTGACGGCTTTCCACAGGGCGCGCGTGATCTTGCCGGGCGGGTTCTCGACCTTGACTAGCTTCCCGCCCATCTTCCCGATGCGCTCCTTGGCCTTATAGTCTTCAGAGCGCTGGGTCTTGTAGTCGAATACTGCGACGTCCGGCTCCAACTTCATCTGAAGGAGAGTGATGGTCACGACATCCCCGACCGACACGATCCTGGGGCTGCCTTCAATGTGTTTTCTGAGGGCCCAAGCAGACACCAGCTTTCCAATGGGCCTCGCGAGCTCCTCCCTCAGGTTCTCCGGTAGCTCGAGGTCCTTCTGAGGGAACGATTCATCGAACTCTGAGGGCGAACTTGCCGTTGACATGTATGCCTATTCTCCTCGCGATCTCGCTCTTCGTGTGGTCGAGGATCACGACATATCCCTGCCATTCCTTTGAGGACTCGCTTCCGCAGAGCGGGCACTTGTCCTCCTCAGTGATGAAGCAGCACTTCTTGCAGGCTCTCTCGATCTTCATCTCTTGTCCTTCTCCTCACGCTTCTTGCGATCTTCCTCGAGCCACTCGAGCTTTCCGAGGCCTGGCTGGCGCATCGTAAGGCCTATCTTGCTCTCCCTCGGGCTCCGCTCGTTGATGCTGAGGGAGACTATCCTGGCGCGGACGCTGTCTCCCAGCCTGAGCTCGCGTTTTGTGTCCTTGCCCACGAGCCTACGACCCTCGACATCGATATCAATCCTGTCGTCCATGATCTGGCTGATGTGGAGCAGGCCGTCCAACGGACCGAACCTGACGAAGGCGCCGAACTTGAGTACCTCGCATATGGAGCCCTCGACGACCTCGTGCAGCATCGGCCTGAACATCAGGGCGTCGAACTTGACCTTCTGGTATACGGCTCCGTCGCCGTGTATGATCCTTCCGCCGCCTTGGGGATCGATGTCCTTAACGAGGACTGTGAAGCTCCCGTCGCCCTCGACCTTGTTCTGGAAGGATTCCTGGGTCAACCTGATAGATAGCTTCTGGAAGTCCTCCCCCAACAGGTTCGGGGGAATCCGGACAACGTCCTCTTTCGATGCTATCACGTACATCTAGACAGTCCTCTAATGGAATGACTCGCGGGCCTCTCGATGCCCGTGGTCATATATATGGTTTGCCGACGAGTCAGCGTCCTCATATCTAGACGAACAGACCGACGAATACGAGCGTCACTGTCGCCAGCAACTTTACGAGCACGTGTATCGACGGCCCTGCGGTGTCCTTCAGCGGGTCACCAACAGTATCGCCAACGACCGCAGCTGCATGCGCCGGAGACTTCTTGCCGCCGAAGTTCCCTGACTCAATGTACTTCTTGCCGTTGTCCCATGCGCCGCCGCCGTTGTTGAACATGTTTGCGACCATTATGCCGGTTATCGTGCCGATCATTAGCATCGCGCCAACAGCCTGTGGAGCGTTGTAACCAGCCATGTTCATGACTATGCCGAAAGTGACAGGAACGAGCACAGGAAGCAGCGCAGGAAGCACCATCGCTTTCAGAGCGCCTTTCGTGGCAATGTCGACGCACTTCGCGTAATCTGGCTTCGAGGTCCTCTCCATGATGCCCGGGTCTTCCTTGAACTGTCTCCTGACCTCGTTAATCATCGCGTGAGCCGCCTTTCCGACAGCCCTGATCGCGAGTGATGCGAACAAGAAGACGAGCATCGCGCCGAGAAGGCCGCCGACGAACACATCTGGTTGCGCGATATCCACCTTGAACGATTCCG
>Ga0315275_10000405_pt1 | contig 35289 bp, 23 predicted proteins | sample YL17G03_0_MG_FD_205557 | JGI IMG/M metagenome (GOLD analysis project Ga0315275, IMG submission 205557) | Sediment microbial communities from Yellowstone Lake, YNP, Wyoming, USA - YL17G03_0 | ecosystem: Environmental > Aquatic > Freshwater > Lake > Sediment | place: USA: Wyoming | collected...
AACAGGATGAGATTCGCGCTCTGGAAATCGCTGGGGCGGACATCCTTGTCGGCAACGACGCGGGGGAAGACCGTCAGACGGCTGCGGCCGGACGACCAATCCGCCGCCTTGGCCGCGATCTCGCGGCGGGCCTGCAGCTCTTCTCGCGAAGGGTTGTCGGCCGTGCCATAAACATAGATATGCCGCCCGGCCAAGGCCTCGCCGAGGGGCCCTTCCAATCCCTTGGTTTTAGCACCGGCCGGCATTTCAAACCGGCCCGCGGTCCAGACGCCGTTGCGCTTGAAGAATGACTTGGTCTCGGCCGCCGTCCCATTGAAGGATGCGCCGTCCACCTGGACGGTGAACGGACGCCCCGGCTTGAGCTTGGGGTGGCCCTTGAAATCCAGGGTGAACGCTTCCAGTCCCGACGTCGTGATCACCAGGGCGTTGGGCGCGATAAACTCCGCGTCGATGGCCGCCGGCGTACCGGGCGTCAAGCGGTCGACGGCGACCCAGTAGGCGCGGTCGTATTTATAGCGGCTGGTGGCGAACCGGACGCGGTCGGGATAGGCTTTACGGCGGAAGCGGCCGAACCATTTGAAAATGGCCCCGTCCCTGTAAGCGTCCTCCCAACTGTTGTGCTTTACGCCGGGATATTCGGTATACTCGACGGCCGTTCCGAACTCCTTGAGCTTGCCGGCCCATTCGCGCGTGCCTTCGGGTTTGACGACGGGATCGGCGTCTCCCTGGAAGAAATGGATGGGGACGTTCAAGGCGTTGAGGGCCAGGTCCCCCGTCTCCGCCGGAGGAGCGGGACAGACCGGGGCGATGGCGGCCCAGATATCGGGCCGGGACAACCCCAGCCAAAGTGCCCCGCCGCCGCCCATGGATAATCCCGTGAGATAGACGCGGTCGTCGTCGATGGGGAAACGGGCTTTGACGTCGGCCAGCACGTCGTAGACGTCTTTCTCGGCCAGGCCTTGATATCCCATCGAGCCGCGGGCCAGCGGGGAGGCGACGATGAAGTCGACGTCCTCCCAGGCCGGGAAATAGCGCGTCGCCTCGACGTCGTTCTCCTCGCCCTGGTTGCTCTTGCCGAAGACGCGCCGGAGATTCAGCCGATGATTGGACCCCGCGCCATGCAGGCTGATGACGAGCGGGTATTTCTTCCGGGGATTGAATGCCTTCGGCAGGTAGATCGCGTAAGGCTGTTCGGTATCATCGACGTCGGAGAAAAACGTCAGCACCTGGGGCCCGGGCTTTAAGGTTTGGGCTGGAGACGGGGCCGCGAGGAACGCGAGGGCCGCGAGGGCGGCGATAATGGGAACGAAACGAAATCTAGGCATAGGTAATCTCCTTAACCCGGCCGCGGATTTATATTACGCCGATCGAGAAGACAACGTAAAGGGCGACGGCCACGGTCAGGACGATCGCCAGCCAGGGCCGGTAATCCGTCCAGAAGGGCAGCTTCGGGCCGGTCTTCGGCCCGCCCCAGGCGATCGTCGTCGCGGCCAGTTTTTCGGCCGGCTCCGGCGTCGTCCGCAGGCTGACGGCAATCATGACCGCCGCGCTGATCACGAATTCGATGATCGCCCCGTGCAGCCAAGGCTCGAGGTATTTCGTGTGCATGAAGGGCAGGACGGGCGCGTGACCGTAAAGGTGGGTCCACATCCGATCGCCCATTAAAACGATGGCCATGGCGAAGCCGGTCAGCGTCCCGGCCCAAACGCCCTTCGTGGTGATCCGTTTCCAGGCCACCCCGATGAAGAAGACGCCGGCGAACGGCACGACCAGACCGAACGAAACCTGTTGAAGATAGTCCCACAGCGATCCGAACTTGCCGATGATCGGCGCCCAGAGGGCGCCCATCAAGGCCACGGCGGCGACGGCCAGGCGGCCGACCAGGATCTGCCGCCGGGGCTCGGCCTTCGGACGAACGCGCATGTAAAGATCGCGGGTGAACATCGTCGAAATCGAGTTGAACGTGGCGCTCATGTGGCCCATCAGGGCCGCCGATATCCCGGCCACAGTCAGCCCGAGCAGGCCGTGAGGCATGACCGCGCCCAGCAGTTTCGGGTAGGCTTGGTCGGCGTTCGGAAGGTTCGGCCACAAGGCCCGGGCGATGAGGCCGGGAACGACCAGCACGAAGGGAATGAAGAGTTTGAGGGCGCCGGCGAAAATAGCGCCCTTGCGGCCCTCGTTCAGATCGCGGGCGGCAAAGGCCCTCTGGACGAGGACTTGGTCCATGGACCAGTAGAACGCCCCGCCCAGGCACATGACGCCGAAAATGGCCCCGGTCCAAGGGATATTGGGATCGGTCATCGGCTTGAAGGCCCGGAATAAATCGGCTGGGACCTTGGCGTGCAGGGCGCCGATCCCGCCGACCTCGTGCAGGCCCAGGATCGTCAGGACGCAGGCGGCCGACAGCAGGACGACGGTTTGGATGGCGTCCGTATAGACGACCGTTGTCAGTCCGCCCTTCATGGTGTAGAGCGCGGTGATGACAGCCACCACCCAGATCACGGTCGTGGGGTTCCACTTGAACAACGTCTGGAAAACCAGGGCCGAGGCCCACAAGGAGATGGAGATCTTGGTCAGGATGGAGAAGATGACCATGATCCAAGAGAGCAGCAGCCGCACGCCGGCGTCGAAGCGGCGCTCCAGAAACTCGGGGACGGTAAAGATCCGGTTCTTCAGATAAAACGAGAGAAAGACGAGGATGAGCGGGAGCATGCAGAAAATGGCGCTCCACTCGTAGGCCGCGCCGATGGCGATGCCGACCAGATAGCCGCCTCCGGCCAATCCGACGAAGTGTTCGGCCGAGATGTTCGAGGCCAGCATCGAGGCCCCGATGAACGGCCAGCGCAGGCGGCGGCCGGCCAGGAAATAGCCCTCGCTCGTTTTCGGCCGCTTGACAATGAAGACGCCGACCGTGACGATCACGACGGCATAAACGCCGATGATGATCCAGTCGATGGGCAGGAAGGTCATCGCTTCGCCCCTCGCGCGGTCAGCGGAGCTTCAGCCCCAATTCGGCCAGCTGCCGCTCGGTGACGTCCGAGGGCGAGTTCGTCATCAGGTCCAGCGCGCTTGTCGTCTTGGGGAAGGGGATGACCTCGCGGATGGACTCCTCGCCGGCCAGCAGCATGACCAGCCGGTCGAAACCGAAAGCGATGCCTCCGTGCGGAGGTGCGCCGTAGCTCAGGGCTTCCAGGAAATAACCGAACTTGGCCTGCGTCTCCTCGTCGGATAGACCCAGCGACTTGAAGATGCGCCGCTGGAGGTCCATGTCGTGGATACGGATCGAGCCGCCCCCGACTTCGACGCCGTTGAGAATCATGTCATAGGCCTTGGCCCGGACCCGGGCCGGATCGGATTCCAGGAACGGGACGTCCTCCTCGACAGGCGAGGTGAAGGGGTGATGCATGGAGACGTGGCGATGCTCCTCCTCGCTCCATTCGAAAAGCGGGAAGTTCGTGACCCAGGCGAACTTGAGGGCGCCCTTTTTCAAGGATTCGTCCACGGGCCAGGTCCTGCGGATCTCGCCCAGCGCCTTGAGCGCAGTCGCTTTTTTATCGGCGACGAGAAGGGCCAGATCGTTGTCTCCGCCGCCCAGGGCCGCCCAGATCTTTTCGTACTCGGCCGCGGCCAGCTTGAGGGCGGCCTTCCAGCCGTCCCGTTTCTTGATCCAGACCAGGCCCTTGGCCCCCAGCGATTTGGCCTTCTCACCCAGCTTGTCGAGTTGGCCCCGGGACAGATTCCCCGCCCCGGGGATGAGCAGGCCCTTGAGCTCGCCGCCCGCGGCAAAAACGCCCTTGAGCAATTCGGAGGACAGCTCTTTTCCGATCGCCGTGAGGTCGCGCATCTCGAACGGCACGCGCAGGTCGGGCTTGTCCGATCCGTATTTCTCCATGGCCTCGGCGTAGGAGAACCGCGGAAAGGGCCGGGCCGGCTTCGTTCCGGTGACGGCGAAGACGGCCTCCATCAGCCCCTCGTTGAGGTCGAAGAAGCTTTCCCGGTCGATGAAGCTCATCTCGATGTCGATCTGGGTGAACTCGGGCTGGCGGTCGGCCCGCAGGTCCTCGTCGCGGAAACAGCGGACGATCTGGAAGTAACGGTCGAAACCCGAGATCATCAGCGTCTGCTTGAATTGCTGGGGCGACTGGGGCAGGGCGTAGAAGCGGCCCTTGTAGATCCGGCTGGGGACGAGATAATCGCGAGCCCCTTCTGGAGTGGGGTTGGCCAGGATGGGCGTCTCGATCTCCAGGAAGCCGTGCGCGTTCATGTAGTTGCGCGCCGCCAGAGCGGCCTCGTGGCGAAGGCGGATTTGGCGCTGCATCTTGGGCCGGCGCAGGTCGAGATAGCGGTATTTCAAGCGCAGTTCCTCGGAAGCCTGCGGCGGATCAGCGATGACGAACGGCGGCACTTTGGCCGCGGCAAAGATCGTCAGGGCCTCGGCCTCGACCTCGACGTCGCCCGTGGCCATGTCTTTGTTGACCGCTTCGCGTTTGCGGACGCGGCCGCGAACGCCCACCACAAATTCGTTGCGGAGTTTCTTGGCCTCCTCGATCAGGGCGGGCTGGTCCGAACGGAAAACGACCTGGGCCAGACCCTCGCGGTCGCGGACGTCGACGAAGACGAGGTGGCCCATGTCGCGCGTCTTGTGAACCCAGCCGCAGAGGACGACCTCGCGGCCCTCGTCCGAGGCGCGCAGGGCGCCGGCGTAGTGGGTGCGTTTCCAGGCCGCCGAGGCCGGGATTTCTTCGTTGGTCATGGAAATCTCACTTTCCTCGAAGCGTAGTGAAGAGGGCTTAGGTCTCTTCAAAATCCATCACATGTTACTACGGGGAGCAGTAAATATGTTACATAATCCTTACTGCTCCCCGAGTACTAGCCGGGCGACAAAGACATCCGGGGTCAACTATATTCCGCCCGGCTTAGTAAGACCTGACCCCTTTTAACAATTCATCCGGCGTTCCCGAGATCTGCGTCCCGGCGGCCATGTCCTTGAGCTGATAAATGCCCTTGGCCGCTTCATCCTCGCCGACGATCAGGACCCAGGCCGCGCTGAGTTTGTTGGCCCGGCCGAACTGATTCTTGAAGCTGCGGCCTCCGAACTCGATAATCGTTTCCACGCCGGCGCGCCGGAACATGCGGGCCAGCTCGATGGCCTTGGCCTTGGCCGCCTCGCCGTGGTGGACGACGTAGAGGAACTTCCGCGGCTCGGGCTTGACGGCCAACATGGCGATCAGGCGCTCGACGCCCATGGCGAAGCCGATGCCGCAGATGTCCGGGCCGCCGAAGTCCTTCATCATGTCGTCGTAGCGGCCGCCGCCGAGGATGGCGTTCTGCTGGCCGCCCCCGGTGTGGACGATCTCGAACGTCGTCTTGGTGTAGTAATCGAGCCCCCGGACGAGATTTTCGTCCACTCGGTAGCGGATCCCGTAGAGATCGAGGGAGCGGCGGAAGCCGGCGAAGTGGGTACGGCATTCCTCGCACAGGAAGCCCGTGATCTTGGGGAACGCGCGGGCCAGCTCGCGGCAGCTCTCGACCTTGCAGTCGAAGATGCGCAGGGGGTTCGTCTCCATCTTGCGCCGGCAGTCGGCGCAGAGCTTGTCCTTGACCGACGCCGCGTGCTCGCGCAGGGCCCGGGAAAACGCCGGCCGGCAGGCCTTGCAGCCGACGGAATTGACCAGCGTCTCGGTCTCGGCGACGCCGAGAGAATGGAGGAGAGCGTCGGCCATCTCGACGATCTCGGCGTCGAGGGCCGGGTCCTTCTCGGCGAAGACCTCGATATCCAACTGGTGGAACTGCCGGTAGCGGCCTTTCTGGGGCTTGTCGTAGCGGAACATCGGGCCGATGTAGTAGTAGCGCATCGGCGTCCCGAGCAGGTCGAGGCGGTGCTCGATGATGGCCCGGGCCACGGACGGCGTGTACTCGGGGCGGAGCGTGATCGAACGGCCGCCCTTGTCCGTAAAGGTGTACATTTCCTTGGTCACGATGTCCGTCGTCTCGCCGGTGCTTTTTTCGAAGAGCTCGGTGTGTTCGATGATCGGAGCGCGGAGTTCTTTATAACCATAGAGTTCGCAGAGGCGCGCAATCTCGGTCTCCACCTTCTGCCAGATCTCGACTTCGCCCGGCAGGATGTCGTGGGTGCCCTTGACCGCCGTCAGCTCTTTGGGGATCGGCCCGGCGATGCTCATTTTTCGACGAAGACCCCCATCTTGCGGAACTTCTGGTAGCGGGCCTCGAGCAGGGCCTCGACCGGCATCTCTTCCAGCTTTTTCAAGACCGGCTGGAGGTGTTTGTCGACGTTGCGGAACGTCGTCTCGTAGTCGATATGCGCGCCGCCGGCCGGTTCGGGGATGATCTTGTCGATGAGGCCGAGGCCGAGGAGGTCCTGGGCCTGAAGGTGGAGATTTTCGGCGGCCTGCTGGACGGCCGTCTGGTCCTTCCACAGGATCGCGGCGCAGCCCTCAGGGGTGATGACCGAATAGTAGGCATGCTCAAGCATCAGGATCTGATCGCCGACGCCGATGCCCAGGGCCCCGCCGCTGCCGCCTTCGCCGATGACGATGCAGACGATGGGGACGCGCAGGACGGACATGATCTTCAGATTGTAGGCGATGGCCTCGGCCTGGCCGCGCTCCTCCGCGCCGATGCCGGGGGCGGCCCCTTGCGTATCGATGATGGACACGACCGGATGGCCGAATTTTTCAGCCATCTGGAAGACGCGCAGGGCCTTGCGGTAGCCCTCGGGGTTCATCTGGCCGAAATTGCGGTCCAGCCGCTCGCGGGTGGTCCGGCCCTTCTGCTGGCCGACGACGGCCACGGTCCGGCCCTTGTAGAAGGCCAATCCGGCGACGAGCGCCTGGTCGTCGGCGAAGCGGCGGTCGCCGTGGATCTCGGTGAAATCGGTCAGCAGGGCGCCGATGTAGTCGAGCGATTGGGGCCGCTTGGGATGGCGGGCGATCTGAACGATCTGGGAGGGCGAGAGGGAGGGCGCGATATTCGACCATTCCTTCTCGATCTGCTTGCGCAGTTCGGCGATTTTATCTTTCGCGCCCGGCTCGCCGGACAGCAGGAGCTCATCGATCTGCTCCTTCAGCCGGACGATCGGTTTCTCGAGCGTGTAGAAATCTTCGGACTTGCTCATGGGGCTCTCTCTGTTCGAAGGTTGAATCTCATTCATTCTATCAGACCGGGGGGCCGGGCCTCAACCGCTGTATCAAAAGGAGCACCCCCAAAAATTATGGCGAAAAAAGTGATCATTGGCGAGCGTCGTCTTCATGGCCGTCGCCGTCCTCATCGTCACAATCTGGAATGATGCGGCGAACCTGCTTCATGTGATGATTCGGCCGCTCCAGAGATTTTCCAGGAATTTCCGCCAAGGCATGATACGGAGCGGACCGACCACGCGTTCCTCCTTCTCATTACAGACAACCAATGATTTCTTCGGCCGATAATCGGCCGCGAACGAACGGATCGAAGCGAGGTCCCGCTGGTCGACGCGGCTTGTTCCCTTGACTTCGATGGCGACTTCCCCTTCGCCCAGGACGAAGTCGACCTCGAGGCCGGATTTGGTCCGCCAAAAATCGATTCGATAATCCAATTCACGATAGGACGAGTGCGCGACCAGTTCGGTAAAAATGAAATGTTCGAAGGCACGCCCGAACAAATCGCCCCGTTCCTCCTCGATCCGTCTCTTCGTCAGGAAGCCGGCCACGCCGACGTCGAATAAATAGAACTTCGGCGCTCGGGTGATGACCTGACGCGAGCGCCTCCCCGAAAACGGCTCCACCATCCGGCCCAAAAGCGTATCGACGAGGATCTGAAAGTACTCCCTCACCGTTTTCGCGTCTACGCCGCAATCCCGGGCGATGTTGGCGTAATTGACAAGTTCGCCGTGGCTGAATCCGACGGCATCAAAAAACCGGGCAAACCCCGGAACGTTGCGCGCCAATCCCTCCGCGAAAATCTCCTCTTTGAGATAATCTTGAACATATCCGGCCAAAGATTTCCGGTAGCCGTCGTGGAGATAGTGATCCGGAATCAAACCGTGATTCAGTGCTCGTAAAAGATCCAAACCTTCGATTTCGGCCGAAACAAACGGAAACATTTCGTATCGCCATGCCCGGCCTCCAAGCAGATTGCCGCGGCCCCGCTTCAATTTTCGCGCGCTCGAACCGCACAGGAGAAAACTCAGTTTTTTGGCCTCGATCAGGCGATGAACTTCATCCAGAACCAAGGGAACTTTCTGGACTTCGTCCAGGATGATGGGCGACCGCAAAGAGACGGAATCGAGAGCGAGAATTCGTTCTCCCAGCAAAGCCGGCCTCTTGGCATACTCCAAGGCCATATCCGTGCGAAGAAAATCGAAATACGGGCTTTCAGGAAAGGCCTCGGTCAGATAAGTCGACTTGCCCGTTTTTCGGGGACCCCACAGAAACGCCGACCGGCCTCGGGGAAGCTTGATATTGAGGATTCGTTCGATTTTCTTCATAAGGACCATACTCCCGATTAGTCGTACTAATCGGGAGTATGGTCCTGTTTGGTTAACATGTCAAGGTGGCGAGATTCCGTCGAAACTATTTCTTGGGCCAAGAGTCGGTGGCTTTGATGACCTTCCGGTAGTTGTCGTCCAAGGATGTTTGCAGGGCGATAAGGGCCGCCAAGCGGCGCGCCATTTCGGTCACGTAGCGGACTTCGTCCGAGGTAAGGCCGCGGCCGAGGAGCGGCTTTTCGCGATAAGAGAGCCATTTCTTGATAACCTGGTATCCGCCGATGGTGTATTCCCACACCGCTTCGGGCACATTCCGCCAGCAAGAGACGGCATTGAGAAAAACGTCGTATGCCCCATCATCCCGCCGATTGAGTTTTCCTTTACCCGGCATGGTCACGCCTCCCTTGCCGCCGTGCCCCCAACCGGCGGTCAGGTCAAGATCCCCGGACTCGGGTTTTGCCGGTTTACCGTCTAATCGCTGAAAGACGGCAATCGTTTTCAGGTCATCACGGATCTTTCCGTTTGTTACGCCGGGGGCGGGCGCTTCCGTGTCCAACAAGGTGGCCACCTGCCGTCCAATGGCCGCAGAGGCACGCAGTAAATCCTTTTCCTTCGGAAGCGGAATCCTCGGCCAGTCTTGGCGGATACCGTCCGCATTCTTGGTAAGATACAGGGGCGAATAGCCGATGGCCAGCGCGTGGTACCAGATCAGTTCGGCCGTTGCCTGATTCGTGTCCGGATTTGGCAAGCCGAGCGATGCGAGATAGGCGCGTGCGGCGGGGGAAAGGTTAGCGATGATCTTGTCGGCATCGTGTTCTATCCCAGGTAGGGCGTGCTCGCCGAGTACGCCGCAACCGCCCCTTAAAGAGAGTGGAATCGCACAAGCATGGCCTCGCATGCAATCCCGAGCCAACAAGGTGGTTGTGAACAGAAATGGCACGCCTTCTGGACTGGCTACTTGTGCTGCGCGACTCAAGAGGAACGCATTCCCGTGCTCATACTGGTACCACAAGTCGGGACGATGTCGCTTCCAGACATTCGGCACTTTGGAGTAATAACACCAGCGAGCATCGTACGGTCGATAGACATACATATGAATACGCGATGCATCGAAAGATTCGGATTCCTGAGCCCTACGTCGGGTTTTCTCCGGATCAAACGCCGCGCTCTCGCGACTTAGACCGGTTCTCATCTCCCTAAAAATCGCCCAGTCGAAAGATGGGTCCAAGTATTTCTGAATTCTCGCGCTCAATTCTGCGGCATTGATTTCGACGAGTGCGTTTGCACGATCTTCATCCATTCCCTGCAACGCGTCATTGCCACATAGATCAACAAGCTTCGGCCATCTAAGATATGCGCTCGCAACATCCGATGGCCGGAAAGTCCAGCGGTTGTCTTTCCGAGGGTTGGAAGTTTCGTACTGCGCGTTAAAATTCTTCGTATTGAGGCTGGCGAGGAGATGCGCACGGCGCTCGTCCGCTTTGGCATCATCTAGGTCATCCCTAAAACGGATAACTGGTTCGCCTTTTCGCTTGGGATGTTTCACCCACAGCGAGATGGCGACTCCCTGTTGGATACCAACGGAGAAACCGGAGGTGGCGAAAATAGTTTCACTTGTGCGGCCATCCGGCGCGTATTCCGAAATCTTCCGGTTGCCATGCATATTCTCGATCCAGAAACGATCGAAAGAACCGAGCAGGTGTTGTCGCAGAACCACGAAGGACGGATCGCTGACCCAGGAGTGGTTTGATATAAAAGATACGACTCCCCGCCCGCCATGTTCAGCGATGCGTTTTTCGGCGAGACGGAAGAAACGGACGTAGAGATCGTCAAGATTAAACTTTTTGATGCCCCACTCAGAGATGAGGCCCCTTTTATAAGGTTCAACAAGGCCTTTCTCTTCTTCGGGGCTGACGCCGGTGAAGGCGTTGTAGGGCGGGTTGCCGAGGATGACGAGGATCGGCTTTTCCTGCTTCACTTTGCCGGCGGCATCGCGTTCATCGTCGAAACCGGGGAAGGCGATCTTTTTCTGCCCTTCTTTAGGCGGCTCCCAGCCGGTGAGGGCGTTGGTCAGATAAACACCGGCGCGTTCGGGGGGGTCGCCGCGGTCGCTCAACGGCGCGCCGAGCGTCTCGAGTTCCAGACCGAGTTGAAGATGCGAAATAACGAATGGTGCGGGCAGTATCTCGAAGCCGAAGACGCGCTCCATGGCCGCTTTCTTGAGATCGTTCGCGACCAGGGCGTCGCCGCCCTTGTCATGCAGGGTGGCGGCGATGCGGCGGAGGACGGCTCGCAGGTAAGTGCCGGTGCCGCAGCAAGGATCGAGGACAACTACTTTCGGGTCGGCCAGACCGTCGGCCAGACCGAGTTCGGAGCGGAGGACGACGTCCACGCGCTCGACCTGGTAACGGACGATCTCCTCGGGGGTGTACCAGACCCCAAGCTCCTTGCGGAGTTCGGAATCGAACGCTTGGAGGAAGGGCTCGTAGAAGTATTGGATGGCATGGCCCTCGTCGAAGGACTTGAAGAATTCGGCGCGATTCACACGATTCAAAGTGGCGGCGGCCCAATCGAGAACTTCGATCAGGCCCAGCGCGCCGAGGCGGGCGGGATCGGCGACTTGAACGAAGAGGCCGCGGAGCATGGGCACACGCAAGAGGTATGGGGCTACGCGCCAGTCGAAACCGCCCGCGACGGCGTATGGCGTTCCTGAGGCGCGGATGGCGTCCACATATTCCGTTTTTTTAATGGGTTTGGCGTCGCGGCGCCGCGCCCATAAAACCCAAGCCGAAAAGACGCCGTAAAAGAGGGTCTGTATGAGCGTCGAGCGAAAGAAATGCTCGCCCTTATCGCCTTCGAAACGAAGGCCGAGGGCTTCTTCGAGGGCCTGCCGCAGGGTCATCAAGGCCGGAAGTTCTACTTTTTCGATGCGCAGCCGCGCGTCATGCGCATAGGAAGCGAGAATACCGGCCACGTCCTGGGGAGCGGCCAGCGGAGCGTTGAGCAGAAGCACCCGCTTCAAATACTCCAGCATGCGTTCGCCATGCTCCGCCGCGGCCAGGCGAGGATGAGCGGCCAGACGCCAGAATTCGCTCTCGGATTCGGCCAGAGCGAAGGATTCCAGAACGCACGGCTTTCCCGTCGGGCCTTGGCCGACGACGGCAAAGGCGCGGAAATTGGTCACGAGCACCAGGCCGTACCGCTTCCAATATCGCTCCACCTGTTCGGTCTCGGAGACCCGGCGGACATCTTCCGCCGGAGGCTTGGCTTCGATGACACCGCGCGATGGGCTCTGAACAAGGAACGGATTTTCCTTGCCGTTCTCGTCGCCTTTCTTGCGGCGGAATTGATCGGCGGAGAACAATCCGCCGTCGGGCAATCCGGCCCCCCGGTTGGCCAGATTGATGACGCAGCGGACCTTGGGCGAAAGGGTCTTCCCGATGTCCGAGAGCAGTCGTTCCAAGGCCGGATAAAACGAAGTCTCCGGCACATTGGCCCTCGTGCCCCGGATTTCCCCCAGGTCGGCCAAATAACGCTCAATCAGGTTTTCGGACATGTTTTTTCCGCCAGCCGCTGGCGGACAACCTCGAAGAAGAACACCGAGGCCGCGGAGGCGACGTTCAGGGAATTGACCTTCCCGCCCATGGGGATGGACAGGATCCTGTCGCAATTCTTCCGCACCAGCGGGCGGATCCCCTTCCCTTCCGATCCGAGGACGATGCCGACCGGCTGGGTGTAATCGAATTCCCAGAAGCGGCCGTCCCCTTCGCCCTCCGCGCCGATAAGCCAGATCCCGCTTTCGCGCAGCCGCTCCATGGTCTGGGCCAGGTTCGGTACGCGCGCGACCCGCAAATGTTCGAGCGCCCCGGCGGACACTTCCGAAACCGTCTCGGTCAAGCCGGCCGAACGCCGCTCGGGCAGGATGACGCCGTGCGCTCCGGCACCCTCGGCGCTGCGCAGGATGGCCCCCAGATTCTGCGGATCCTCGACCTCATCCAGCAAAACGAGAAACGGCGCCGGGCCGGCGGCCGCTAGAACGGAATCGAGGGTCGCAAATTCTTTGGGCGCCAGCACGGCCACGACGCCCTGGTGGTGCGGGGCAGTCTTGTCCAGGACATGCTTGGGCACGAAGAGATAAGGGATATGGGCGGCTTTCGCCAAGCCTACGATCGTCCCCAGCGGGCGGTGCCCTTCCTCTTTCTGAAGGAGTATCTTGTTGACCCGCCGGGGCGAAGACTTCAGGACCTCGATCAGGGGGTTGATGCGGATGATGCGGTCCATGGCGCCCTCTCGCCGCTTATCATATCACGCCCGCAGGATTTCCGCGTCGATCCGCCCTATCCCGTTCGGAAGCCGAATGAGAATCGAAGGGGGTTCATAGCGTCCAATCCGATGGGCCATTGAACAAAGGGGATATTGAATAGTATAGATTATTAATATATACTTTGGTCATGATGAAAACGGCTAAATTGTTCCGCAACGGGCAAAGCCAGGCGGTCCGCCTGCCGCGGGAATTCCGCTTTGATGATGATTTCGTCTATATAAAGAAATCCGGCCCGGCGGTTGTCCTCCTGCCGGCCAAGGGCGCCTGGGATTCCCTCATCCGGAGCCTGAGCGAATTCTCCGACGATTTCCTGTCCGAGAGAGGGCAACCCGCGCCGCAAAAGCGGGAGGATCTCGGATGAAATATATGCTGGACACCGACGCCTGCATCGCGCTCATCAAGCGGAAGCCGGGCTCGGTGATCCGCCGCCTGTCCGTCCTGGCGCCCGGAGATGCGGGCATCTCCGTCATCACGTTGGCCGAGCTCCGCTATGGAGTTATGAAAAGCGGGGCCATCGAGCGCAACGCTGCGGCCCTGGGGGAGTTTCTGTTGCCCTTGGAAATCGCCGATTTCGGCGCGGCGGCCGCGGAGGCCTATGGCCGGGTCCGGGCCGGATTGGAAAAAGCCGGAACTCCCATCGGGCCATTGGACACCCAAATCGGCGCCCACGCCCTCAGTCTCGGCGCGGTTTTGGTCACCAACAACGTCCGCGAATTCCGTCGCATCCCCGGTCTCAAAATCGAAAACTGGATGTCCTAAAAACGGGGCCGCTCCGATCCGCGTTCCTCCATGTGTGGGAAGAAACCCGGATCAAACAGCAGCCCTCGCTGAAATGGTTTGCCGGGCGGCGGAAGACCGGCTATAATAGGCCGATTTTACGGAGCCCCATTCCTTGAAAGCGGTCCTGGTCCTCGAAGACGGCAGCGTCTGGCCGGGCGAAGGCTTCGGCGCTTTCGCCAAGGTCTCGGGGGAAGTCGTTTTCAACACGGGCATGGTCGGCTATCCCGAATCCATTACCGACCCCTCTTATCACGGCCAGATCCTCTGCCAGACCTACCCGCTCATAGGGAACTACGGCGTCTCCTCCAAGTCCTTCGAGTCCGATAAGCCCAAGATCTGGGGTTACATCGTCAGCGAGCTGTGCGAGGTCCCGTCCCACGCCAGCTCGGAAAAAACGCTCGACGCCTGGCTCAAGGAAAACGCCATTCCCGTCATCGCCGGCCTGGACACGCGGGCGCTGACCAAGAAACTGCGCGTCCACGGGGTCATGCTCGGCATCCTGGAGACCTATTACACCAAGGCCGACCTGGCCTCTCTGCGGCGGGAAGCGCGCCTCATCCCCGACCCCAATAAGCGCCACTTGGTCGGGGAGGTGACGGCCAAGAGGATCAAGGTCTACAACAAGGACCAGAAAAAGTGCCTGGCCATCATCGACTGCGGCATGAAGCTGAACATCCTCCAGAGCCTGCTCCGCCGCGGCGTCAAGATCGTCCGCGTTCCGGCCGATACGCCCTATGAAAAGATCATGGACTACGCCCCGGCCGGCGTCCTCATCTCCAACGGCCCGGGAGACCCCAAGCAGTGCGCCGCGACGATCGCCTCGGTCCGCCGCCTGCTGGCGGACGAGGTCCCGACGTTCGGCATCTGCCTGGGCAACCAGATCCTGGCCCTGGCCGCCGGGGCCAACACGTACAAGCTCAAGTTCGGCCACCGCAGCCAGAACCAGCCCTGCCTCGAGGAAGGGACCAAGCGCTGCTACATCACCAGCCAGAACCACGGCTTCGCCGTGGACGCCCGGGCCCTGCCGCCCGGCTGGAAACCCTGGTTCGTCAACGCCAACGACGGGACGAACGAGGGCATCCGCCACGTGAGCAAGCCCTTCCAGAGCGTCCAGTTCCATCCCGAGGCCGCCCCCGGCCCGACGGACACCGATTTTCTGTTCGATCGATTCCTGGACAGCCTGCCATGAAGACGGCCGCAAGGAAGCGGCGGGCCCGGATTTCGGAAACATCCCCCCGAAATCCTAAAAATCCTGCGCTGGCCCCCGAAATCCGGAAGGTCCTCTTGCTTGGAAGCGGAGCCCTCAAGATCGGCGAGGCGGGCGAGTTCGACTACAGCGGCAGCCAGGCCATCAAAGCCCTCAAGGAAGAGGGCCTCGAGGTCGTCCTGGTCAACCCCAACATCGCCACCATCCAGACGTCGGAGAACCTGGCCGACAAGATCTATTTCCTGCCCGTGACTCCGGCCTTCGTCGAGCCGATCATCGCCCGGGAAAAACCCGACGGCATCCTCCTCTCTTTCGGCGGCCAAACCGCCCTCAACTGCGGCGTGGCCCTGGCCAAGGCGGGCGTCCTGAAGAGACACGGCGTGGCCGTCCTGGGGACCCCGGTCGAGGCCATCGAGAACACCGAGGACCGCGCGCTCTTCAACGCCCGGCTGGTCGAGATCGGCCTGAAGTCACCGCTGGGTGTGGCCGCCGTAACGATCGCGGAAGGGCTGGCCGTGGCCCGACGGATCGGCTACCCGGTCATGGCCCGCGTCGCCTACGCCCTGGGCGGCCGCGGCAGCGGACTGTCCAGAAACGAGACCGAGCTCAAGGAGGCCCTCAAGAAGGCCTTCGCCTCGGCCCCCCAGGTCCTCATCGAGGAGTATCTCGAAGGCTGGAAGGAAGTCGAATACGAGGTCGTCCGCGACAAGGACGACAACTGCATCACCGTCTGCAACATGGAAAATTTCGACCCCATGGGCATCCACACGGGGGAGAGCATCGTCATCGCCCCCTCGCAGACGCTGACCAACGCCGAGTACCACATGCTGCGCGAAATCGCCATCAAGGCCGTCCGCCACTTGGGCATCGTCGGCGAATGCAACATCCAGTACGCCCTCCATCCCAAGAACGGCGACTATCGCATCATCGAGGTCAACGCCCGCCTGTCCCGCAGCTCGGCCCTGGCCTCCAAGGCCACCGGGTATCCGCTGGCTTTCATCGCCGCCAAGCTGAGCCTGGGGCACAGCCTGCCCGACCTGCTCAACTCGATCACCAAACGGACGACGGCCTGCTTCGAGCCGGCCCTCGACTATCTTGTGGTCAAGATCCCGCGCTGGGACCTCAAGAAGTTCCGCCGCGTGTCCAAGAAGATCGGCTCGGAGATGAAGTCCGTCGGCGAGGTCATGGCCATCGGCCGCAATTTCGAGGAAGCCCTGCAGAAGGCCACCCGCATGCTCCAGATCGGGGTCTACGGCGTCGTCGGCAACGACAGCTACTCCTTCGAGGACCTCGAGCTCGAGTTGAAGCAGCCCACGGACGAGCGTCTCTTCGGCATCGCCGAGGCGCTCAAGAAGGGCTGGCCGGTCGACCGCATCCACCAGCTGGCCAAAATCGACCGCTGGTTCATTACCAAGATCAAGGCCATCGTCGACACCGAAGCCTCCGTTCGGCGCCACGCCCTGAAGGACCTGCCCAAGGACATCCTGGCGGCGGCCAAACGCAAGGGCTTCTCGGACAAGCAGATCGCCATCCTGACCGGGTCCGAGGAGCGCGACGTCCGGGCCAAGCGCGAGCGGCTGAAGATTCGCCCGGCCATCAAGCAGATCGACACCCTGGCGGCCGAATATCCGGCCCGAACCAACTATCTCTATAGCACATACAACGGGACCGAGGACGACGTCCGCTTCGAGCGCAAGAACAAAAAAGTCATGGTCCTCGGCTCGGGATCGTACAGCATCGGCTCCTCGGTCGAATTCGACTGGTGCTGCGTCACGGCCGTGTTGGCCCTGAAGCGGCTGGGGTACGAGACGATCATGGTCAACTACAACCCCGAGACCGTCTCGACCGACTACGACATCTGCGACCGGCTCTATTTCGAGGAGCTGAGCTTCGAGCGCGTCCTGGACATCTACAAGCGGGAGAACCCGCGGGGGATCGTCCTGTCCATGGGCGGACAGATCCCCAACAACATCGCCATGAAATGCCACCGGGCCGGCCTGCGCATCCTGGGGACGTCGCCGGAGTCGATCGACACGGCCGAGAACCGCTACAAGTTCAGCCGCCTTCTCGACTCGCTGGGCATCGACCAGCCGGCCTGGAAGGAATTGCGGAGCGTTCGGGAGGCCGAGGCCTTCGCCCGGACGGTCGGTTATCCCGTTCTCGTCCGGCCGTCCTACGTCCTCAGCGGGGCGGCCATGAGTGTCGTCTTCGACGAGAGCGACCTGGCCGCCTACCTCAAACGGGCCTCGCGCGTCTCGCCCAACTACCCGGTCGTCATCAGCAAGTTCATCCTCAACGCCAAGGAAATCGAATTCGACGCCGTGGCCAAGGACGGCGCCATCGTGGCCGCGGCCGTGGTCGAGCACGTCGAGAACGCCGGCGTCCACTCAGGCGATGCGACCATGGTCCTGCCGCCGCAGAAGACCTACATCGAGACCATGCGCCGGGTCCGGGAAACGGGGCGCAAAATCGCCGCCGCCCTACGCATCACCGGCCCCTTCAACATCCAGTTCATCGCCAAGGACAACGAGATCAAGGTCATCGAATGCAACCTGCGGGCCTCGCGGTCTTTCCCCTTCGTCTCCAAGGTGACCCGGGTCAACTTCGTCGACCTGGCCGTCGAGTCGATGATGGGAAAAACCCCGAAGGCCGCAGGCTCGACCCTGGATCTGAATTACGTCGGCGTCAAAGCCCCGCAGTTCTCGTTCTCCCGCCTGCGCGGCGCCGACCCGACCCTCGGCGTGGAGATGGCCTCGACCGGCGAGGTCGCCTGCCTGGGCGAAGACGTGTTGGAGGCTTTTCTCAAGTCGCTCCTCTCGGCCGGCTACACGCTCCCGCGGTCCTCCATCCTGTTGAGTATCGGCGCGCGCGCGGACAAGCAGAAATTCCTGCATGCCGCCGAGGAGCTGCGCGGATTGGGATTGACGATCTACGCCACCGAGCAGACATCGGCCTTCCTGCGCCAGCACGACATCGCCAATACGCTCCTCCACAAAGTCCACGAGAAGAAATCCCCCAACATCCGCGAATACATCCGGGAGCGGAAGATCGATTTCGTCATCTCCGTGCCCGATCCGGAGCGGAAGGCCGCCTTCGACAGCGATTATGAACTGCGGCGGATGACGGTCGATTTCTCCATCCCCCTCCTGACCAACCTGCAGGTCGCCGACCTCTTCGCCCACGCCCTGGCCCAGAAAAAGCCCGCCGACCTGGCCATCAAGCATTGGGCGGAATACCAATAGAGGCTCGGATAACCGAGGGCAAAAAGTCGGCGGTCGGGGGCATGCGGGGGAAAACACTGCCGTTCTTCCTACGATCGGAAGAACGGTATTCGACGCTCATCCCGCGCTCCCTTACTCATCGGTTAAAAACAGTAACCCGACGAGTTAGGTCCTTGCCCGCTCCGTCGCCCTAGCCAAGGCGTAGGACAGTACTATGCTCGCTTTTGCTCTAGCGAGCATAGTACGTCGTACGGGTTTTCCCCCGCATGCCCCCGACCGCCGTTATTTTCTCCTGAAAGCCTCACCCCCAAACAATCCTTGCCCGGGAAGAAGGGGTCGGGCTGCGGGCAAGAAGGGAACGCAAAAAAAATCCCCCGCCCTCACGCGGAGGGACGGGGGATGTGGATTCGAAAAGAAATCCGGAACACGCCGGCGGTCAGCGCTTCTGGACCTCGTCCATCGACAACTTGTCTTTCTTGGTGTAGCCCTTGGGCGCGGAATAGACGCCCATGGGAGCGTCCTTGACGGCGATTTCCAAGACCTCGCTGGAGGTGTGCATCTTGGCGCCCATGATCTCGGCGTTCATCTCGGTGGCAATCTGGAAGCCCTTGATCTTCTGGAACTCCTTGATCGAGGCGTCATCCAGCCGCATCTGGCCCTTCATGAGGTTGGCGAAGAGTTCAATGTACTTGGTCGTGTCGAAGGGGACATCAGTCGAGGCCCAGACCTTCATCGGCATGGCCATGCCCATGACCGACATGTTCATGTTGTAGAGCGAGCAATTCCAGTTCCCGATTTTCTTCTTCTCGTTCCCCGGCGTAACCGTCGCCGTCATGGTCAACATGCCGGCCATGGCCGCCATCTGGGGCGGAAGGAGCTTGGCGTAGTCCAAAGGAAGGGTCGTTTCAACGTAGGACTTGTTGGCGTGATCGATGATGTACATCATGTTCTTCTTCAAATCGACGATGTAACCCTGGTCCTTGCCGTTGTGGGCCAGGGCGCTTTCCGATAACCACTGCTCGGACACGTCATCCTTGGCCGGGGTGTTCTGCCCCATGATCGACATGGCGTCGGTGTGGCTCTTGGATTTGACGTAGATGTCGGCGCTCAGAGAAAGAGCCGCCACGGCCAGGATGGCCACGAAAGTCAGAATCTTCTTCATCGATACTCCTTCTAATAGTGATAGGGTGAAATTAAACTACCATGATTATACAGAATTGCTAGGTTTTAAGCAAGTCCACAATGTCCGCTAGGGCCAGGGAGCCCCGCCGTCAGACCAGGAGCGTCAAACGGAGATCCATGACGTTCGTACCCGTCGGCCCGGTCACGACCAGGCCGCCCGCGGCTCGAAAGAAGGAATGGGAATCGTTGTCGTCGAGGAACGCACGCGGATCCAGGCCAAGCGAGCGGACGCGGCGCCACGTCTCGGGTCCGATCCAGGCGCCCGCGGCGTCCGTCGGTCCGTCGATCCCGTCCGTTCCCAGGCTGAGGACGAGCCAGTCCCTCCCTCCAAGCCGACCCTCGGCATCGAGGCGCGGGGTCAGGTCCAAAAAGGAAGCCAGAACGAATTCCTGGTTGCGCCCGCCCCGCCCTTTCCCCCGCACGCGGACCGTGTGCTCGCCGCCGGAGATTCGGCAGAGCGACCGGCCGCCGACGGGACGGGCCATGGCCGCTTCCGCCAGGGAAGCCATGGCCGGCTGGACCGCATCGCGCGCCTCCCCCGTCTCCGGATCAGTCTGGACCACCACCTCAAAACCCAGCCCGACGGCCGATCGCCGCGCGGCTTCCAAGGCGTCGGCGTTGCGGCCGATGATAAAAGTCTCGACCTCGGCGAAGAGGGGATCGTCGGGCTTGGGGGTCTCCAGAATTAATCCGGCCGCCCCCTCTTCGATGCGGGCGATAACGGACGGGAACTCCGCCTTGGCGATCCCATAGCGGGACAGGATTTCCGCGGACTGAGAGAACGTGGTCGCGTCCGGATATCCCGGTCCCGAGGCGATCGTTCCGGGATCGTCGCCGGCGACGTCCGAGAGGAGAAGATTGACGACCCGGGCGGGGAACGCCGCCTGAGCCAAGCGTCCCCCCTTGATCGCCGACAGATGTTTGCGGACGGTGTTCATCTCGCCGATCGAGGCGCCGCGGGCCAGCAGACCGGCCGTGACCCGGACCTTGTCTTCGAGCCTGATTCCAGGCGCGGGAACGCAGGCCATGGCCGACCCTCCGCCCGAAAAAGCGGCGATCAGGAGCCGGCCGCGCCCCGTTCGGGCCGCGAGATCGAGGGCCGCCCGGCCGGCAGCCGCGCTCCGCTCGTCGGGCAACGGGTGGGAGCCGGATAAGAATCTCAGCCGATCCAAGCAGGGATCCGATCCGGGCAGGCCGACAACTAGCCCCTCGCCCAAACGATCCCCGAGAATCCCGGCCAGGGCCCCGGCCATGGCCGGAGCGGCCTTTCCGACGGCCAGGAGATCGATCCCGGCGGCTCCCCCGGTTTCGATGGATTCGTTTTCGACGACCAGCCGGAACCCGTCGCGCGTGACCTTGGCCCGGAGCAGCCGCTCGGGCCGAACCACCTCGAGCGCGGATCCGTAGATTATCCGGGCGGATTCGAGCAGCGAAACGTTCATAATGGTTTATTCCATCTTAGAGAAATTCCGTCGGAAATAAAACTGTCGTTTAAAGCTCGGCGAGAAACACTCGGCTTGCCCATTTCGGCAATTCTTTTTCTCCCCTCAAAAAAAAGAAACGCCTAAATTTTGAGCGTGAACTGGAGTGAAGGGGTGTTTGGGGGAAAACCCGTGCGACGACTGAGCGGGCACGGACCTAACTCGTCGGACTCAATATTTGTCCGGCGAGTTAGGGAGCGAAGGAGGAGCGTCGGAGCGAGTTTTCCACGCCGGGGAAAACACGCCACGACGCTCCTCCGCTACTCTCGTACTCATCGAGTAGAGAGCGTCGAGTACCGTTCTTCCGATCGTAGGAAGAACGGCAGTGTTTCGCCCCCGAATGCTCCGATCCCGCCCTCGATAAGATCCGCCGACCTTTTACCCTCTCGCCCCCGAACCGCCTTGTGATAGAATTCCCCCGCCATGGCGAGCCGCAAACGGACCTTTTTGCTGATCCTGAAACTCGCCTTGAGCCTGGGCGGGCTGGCCGCCGTTTTTCTCATCTCCCGCGCGAAATTTCCGGAAATCGCCCGGACGCTCCGTTCCGCGGCTTGGGGCTGGCTGGCCGTGGCCTTTTCCCTGCACACCCTCGGCCTGTTGTTCAGCGCCTACCGCTGGCAGATCCTGGCCCGGGCCCAGGGCGACCGCATCCCGCTCGGCTACCTGGTCAAGTCGTATATCGTCGGCCGCTTCTTCAACACCTTCCTGCCGACGAGCGTCGGCGGCGACGTCGTCCGCATGTGGGACGGTGCCAAATACTCGACGTCGTTCGTCAAATCGTCGGCCATCGTCGTCGTCGAACGCATGACCGGCATCATCGTCCTCTTCCTCTTCGCCCTGCTCGCCTCGCTCCTCCGCCTGGATATGGCCCGCCGCATCCCCGTCATCGGCATCGCCCTCCTGCTGGGCGCGGCCGGCCTGGCTGCAGTGGCCGTCTTCTTCCTTCCCGCCGCCGGCCGCCTCTTGGAGAAGGGCCCGGAACGCGGAATCATCCGCCGGACCTTCGACAAGCTTCGGCTTTTTCGCGGCACGATCCTCGGCTACCGAAGCCACCCGGCGGCGTTTTGGCGGGCGACGGTCTGGGCGGTCCTGCTCCAGCTCAATGTCGTCGTTTATTACATCCTCATCGGGCGGGCCCTGGGGTTGGGCATCCCGGCGCTCGATTATTTCGTCTTCATCCCGCTGGTTCTCCTCCTCCAGATCATCCCGGTGACGATCAACGGCCTGGGCGTGCGGGAGGCGGCGTATGTAGCCATCTTCTCTTTTTATGGTTTGACGGCGTCGGCCGCCTGGTCGTTCGCCCTGGTCGAGATCGCTTTCGGATTGATCGTCGGCCTTCTGGGGGCCGTTATCTACGCCGCCCGCCGATGAAGACGACGGCGGCCGCATTCGCGCTTCTTGGTTTCTTCATCGCGGCCCTGCCCCGGACGCCGGCCCCGTCCCAGGCCGCCGCCCAGAGCGATCCGGCCGAATACGAAAAACGGCTCTCCCAAATCCGCCGCGACATCGAATCGCTGAAGGCCTGGCTCCTGGAGGACGAAAAGAAGGAGCAGACGACCCTGTCCCGGCTCGACCGGATCGGCGCCACCCGGACATTGATCAAGAAAGAGCTGGGGCTTCTCTCCCTGCAGCTGGACAAGAACCGCGCCGACCTCTCCGACGCCCAGGCCGACATCCCGCTGCTCCGGGCCCGGCTGGCCCAGGAACGGAAAGGCCTGGAACGCGTCCTGGTCACGCTGTATAAATTCGGGCGGTTCAGCTTCACCCGCTTCCTCATTCAATCCCGCGATCTACGCACGCTGGCCGATGAAAACAAACGCTTGTCCGTTCTGGCCGAGACCCAGGAGCGGATGATCGCCGATTACGGCAAGGACCTGGCCGCCCTGGGGCGGGCGGCGGAGACGCTGGCGGCCAGGGAGAAGGACATCCAACTGCTCCTGACCCGGACCGCGGCCAAAAAATCGGAGCTGGACGCCGAGGAAGAGAAGACCAAAACGTTCGTTTCCCAGATCCGGGCCGATAAAAAAACGCATGAACAGACATTGTCCGAATTGGCCCGCCGGGCCGAGGAACTCCAGGCCCTTCTCCTGCGGCTGGAGAAACTGCAGTTCATCGCCCCTTTTCCGCTGACTTCGCTGGGTGAGTTGAAAGGGCGGCTGGCCTGGCCAACAAGCGGACGAAAAATCCTTCAGGACTACGGCCTCCAGCACCATCCCCAATTCAGTACCGTGACCATGAACAACGGCATCGAGGTGGCCCCGGGGCCGGGCGACCTGGCCGTCCGGGCCGTTCAAGGCGGGCGCGTCGTCTTCGCCGACCGTTTGCCCGGCTACGGCAACATCGTCATCATCGACCACAGTTACGGCTACCATTCGCTGTACGGCCATTGCGCCGAGTTCCTGGTCCAGGCCGGCGATTTCGTCCGTCCCGATCAGCCCATCGCCGTGGCCGGCGATACCGGCTCGCTCGTCGGCGTGTCCGTCTATTTCGAGATCCGCTACCAGACCAAGCCCGTCGATCCCTTGCAATGGCTCTCGCGGAGATGATACAATCCGGGCCTGCCGCAGTACCGATATCACCATGAGCCGAACAACGCGGGTGCGCTTGATGGGGCTCGTCGCCCTCATCGCGGGAATCCTCTTTTTCTGGCTGGAACGCCGCATCCTGCCGGGCGACGCCCGGCTTCCCGCGCCCCAGAAGAACATCGACTTGGTCGAATCCGTCGTCGGCATCATCCGGAACAACTACGTCGATGAACCCGACGGGGTCAAGACCATGCGCGGCGGGTTCCAGGGCATGGTCAATTCGCTCGATGCTCTATCCAGCTTCCTGGACAAGGCCGAAGCCCGAAAATTGGCCGACCCGGCCCGCTCCGGCTACAAAGATCTCGGCCTGATCCTCTTCAAACGGGCCTCGACCTTTCCCCTCGTCGTCGGCCTGATCGAAGGCTCGCCGGCGCAAAAAGCCGGGATCCAGGCCGGTGACGTGGTCAGCGCCCTGGACGACCGTTCGACGGCGCTGATGGGCCTGCCGGAGATCCGCCTCTACGCCAAGGATCCCGAAGCCAAGCCGGTCAAGGTCCGGATCGTCCGCGACAACGCGACGAAGGAAATCATGGTCGTCCGCGGACCGATTTATCCGGCATCCTATTCGTTCAGCGAACAAAAAGGCACGGCTGGAATCCTGGTCGTCCATCATTTCTATCCGCCCCTGGTCGAGGACGTCAAAAAAGGGCTCCTGCCCCGGCTGGCGGGGAGGAAAGACACCCTCATCCTGGACCTGCGCCGGGTCTTCGAGGGCGACAACGAAGAAGCCCGGAAATTCCTGAACCTGTTCCTTAAGACCGACCAAGCGGGCCTGTTCGAAAAAAAAGGCGGGACCAAGGACATCCTGTCCTGCCCCGAGGCCGCCCCGCTCGAAGCTTTGCCCCTCATCCTCTGGATCGATCAGGGGACGATGGGCCCGGGGGAAATCGTGGCCGCCTGTCTGCACGAGGCCAAAAAAGCCAAGGCCGTGGGCGTCCTGACGGCCGGCTTGACGGCGCGCCAGGACGTCTTTCCCCTCGCCGGCGGCGACGCCCTGCTCCTGACCACCGGCGTCTTCGCCACGGCCTCGGGCGAAAAGATCTGGGCCAAGGGCATCACCCCCGACGTCAAGCTCGAGTTCGACAAGCAAGATCAGAAGATCTTTTTGGACAAGACGCTCGGCCTCCTGGCGCGCTGATCCGGAATGCCGCGCCGGGCCTCCCTGCTCATCCTCTCCGCGGCGCTTCTGACCGTCCTGATCGTTTTCCTTTCGATCGCCTGCCCGCGCCGTCCGGAGCACCCCTCCATCCCGGCCAAGGAGCTCGGCCGGACCCTGGAGGACGTTCTTTCCGCTCCCGGGACGAGGGCCTCGTCCGTCCATCTTTTCAAAGCCGGCGAGCGCGAATGGCATATCCAGATTGTTCTTCCGCTGGAGCGGTACGCCCCTCTCGCAGCTTCGCTCGAAAAAACCATCGTGGCCGCCCCGGCGCGCATCGTCCAAAGAGAACAGGAACGGCGGGACGGTTCCATGCGTTTTCTTTGGGACGTGCGGGGCGGCCCGGAGAACGCCCCGGCCAAGGCCGTCTTGCTCTTCGTCTGTCCGGAGAATCCAATCGCCGTCCGCGAACCGGGAAAGCCGGCCGCCGGTCCCATGGCCGCGATCATCATCGACGATATCGGATACAACCTGGAGATCGTGCGGGCCCTGGGCGCCCTGGGCCGGCCCCTGACCCTGGCCGTTCTCCCATCCTGTCCGCATACGCGGGACGCCGCCCAGGCCGCCCTCGGCTTGGGTCTGGAGGTGATGCTCCACCTGCCCCTCGAATCCCTCCGGCACACGGCCACCCGGGCCTTGGGCACGATCGACACGACCATGACCCGGGAAGAAATCGAAAAAAGCGTGGCCGGATTCCTGGATCAGATCCCCGGAGCGCGGGGCGTCAACAACCACACCGGCTCCAAAGCCACGGAGGACCCGGCGGTCATGATCAGCGTCCTCGAAGTGATCAAAAGCCGGGGGCTTTACTTCATCGACAGCCGAACGACCAGCCGCACCGTGGCCTATGACGCCGCCCGGGCCCTCGGCGTCCCCTGCGCCGCCCGGCGCGTCTTTCTCGATCAGCCCCCCGGGGCGGACACGGTCCGCGCGCGTCTGAAGGAGCTGTTCCGGATCGCCGGGACGGACGGAACGGCCGTGGCCATCGGCCACGCCAGGCCGGAGACCGTCGAAGCCCTCAGGACGGGGCTGGCCCTCGCCGATCGCCGGGGGATTCGCCTGGTTTTCGCCTCGGAAATCGTCCGCTGATCCCGAATCAGTCGACCCGGGCGACGACGGCGGTGATATTGTCCGCCCCTCCGGCTTTGTTCGCGGCTTTGAGAAGCGCCGCGGCCGCATCCTTGGGATCGCGGTGCTTGCGGATGATTTTGAGGATGTCTTGGTCCGCGAGCGGGCCGTGCAGGCCGTCGGTGCAGAGGAGGAGCGCGTCGCCGGTCCGGAGCTCGACGGCGAAGGTGTCGACCAGGATGGTCTCGGTGTAGCCGATCGATCGCGTCACCATGTTGCGGAACGAAGAGCGGCTTATATCTTCGGCCGTGAGCCCCCGGCCGCGCTGCTGCTCGGCGGCCCAGGAATGATCATGGCTGATCTGGGACATCGCGGCCTCCCGGACCAGGTAGAGCCGGCTGTCGCCGACGTTGGCGGCGATCGAGCGGTTTCCGTCGATCAAGGCCGCGATGAGCGTCGTGCCCATTCCTCTCAGCTCGGCCGATTGGGCCGCTCTCTGGAAAATTTCCCGGTTGGCTTTAAGAAAGGATTCTTCCAGCACCTTCACGGTCAAAGCGTCCCCGCCGCGGGCCGCCCCTTGCCGGGAAACGTCCTCCTTCAAAATTTCGACGGCCATAGTGCTGGCCACCTCGCCCGCGGCGTGTCCCCCGATGCCGTCGGCGACGGCCAGCAGAACCCGGGGATCGCGGCCCGCCGCCGGGACGCGAAGCTCGAGACAGAGAAAGCGGTCTTCGTTAAAGGGGCGCATGCGGCCGATATCGGTTTGGCCGGAATACAGGGTCTTCATGACGCGAGGGCATAAGGTAATGCAGGCGCGCGCGCCTTGTCAATGAAGGATCGTTGCTGGATTCGATTAAAGGTCGGCGGGTCCTGCCCGCCCCGACGCCCCGTCCGTGCTTGATTGCTCGTCAGACGATTCGGGCGGCCCGGATCGCCGAAAATTGCTATTCTGCGCACGGGGGGCATCCGTCACGTCACCCGCCGAGATCTATCATGCTTAGAGAATCGCTAACGATGCTCTGTCGTCGCACGGGATTTTCCCCGACACTCCCTTCGCCGAACCTGTCGGGCCGAAAAAAGGATGACCGTGCGGGCGAATCCATAGTAAAATGATGGGGAAGGAGAACGCTCATGAACCATACCCATAGATATTCGGCCGCGCTGGCGGCCCTGGCCGTCCTGTCCACGCTCCTCCTGGCCGCCTGCAAAACCCCCTCGATCGATCAGGTCAAGGCCTCGCTCGAGGTCGTCGACGTGCAGACCAAGTGGGTGGTCAAGGAATACCGGCAGTGGCCCCAGCCCAAGCTCGTCTTGGTCCCCCTAGTCCAGTTCCGGGTCAGGAACAAAACGGCCGAACCGCTCAAATACGTCAATTTCAACGGCGTCTTCAAGAAACCCGGCGACACCGAGAACCTCGGCGACAATTTCCTGGCCGCCATCCGCAACGAGCCCGTCCCGCCCGGCGGCTTGAGCCCGGTCATCACCCTTAAGAGCAACTTCGGACGGGAAGGCCGCAACCTCGAGCAATTCAAGTTGTCCCCCCAGGAGCTCCTCTACGACGTAAAGATCTACGCCCAGTTCGGGGGCTCGCGCCATGCCCTGCTCGGCGAGTACCAGGTTTCGCGGGAGATCGATTTTAAAGAAGACCAGCCCGTCCACATGGAGGGCAAGAAAATCGAGAAGACGGACAAGGCCGAGCCGACCAAGCCCGCGGCCAAAAAGTGAGGGGAGACCGCGAGAATATCTTACGGACGAATCATTTCTTCACTTCAAAAAGAATCGTATTCTTAGCGATTTCGCTGACATCGCCGGAACGAATTCCTCGCGGCAGGATCCAACCGATGGCCGACCGTCCCTTGAAATATTCGAGAGTTGATTCGATGGCCTTTTGAAAGGGGATTTTATCCCAAAGAACGATATTCACGACGATCATCAGCCAATTTTCCGAATAATGGCTGATATTCGAGCCGCCCCTAAAGAATTGAGTGACGGACGGACCGGATGTTTTCTTCTTGGCATGTCCGAAATCGGGCGCCTCGGATTGGCCGATCGGATTCAACCCGGCGATTCGGCAGAACTCATTTCCGGCCCAGTTGGCCACGCTTTCACAAGACGATATCGCGCTGTAATCGCAATTATAAATGTCCAAAATCAACTCGTAAGCCGAAGAGATCCCGTTCTCGATGGGGGTCCGGAAAGCCGCAGAGAAGACCTCGCCGCTTTCGACAAGGCGCGGGCCGAAGATCCGCGGAGACTTGTCCGCTTCCTTGTTTTTTAGCGCCGCTTTGGACAGCTTGAATATTTTCGTGCTCTTCCGGATTTCATTGACGTTGGCAAACGATCCTCTCGGCAGATGCCAACACATCGCCGATTTGGCGTTAAAATAACGCAAAGAAAAATCGACGACACGCTTCGCCGGCAGGCGATCGCAGGTGAAACAATTGGCGCTCAATATCCGCCCGTAGCGACGGCAGCTGATGGCGCTCGTTTCAATGTATTGGACGTACGTGTCCCCCTCGGCGAAAGCGGGCGACGAAACGTTCGGTTGGCCGAAGGCCTTCATATGGATGGCCTCGCAGGTAGCCCGTCCCCAGCGTTGGACTTGATCCAGCGTCGGCGTCTCCGCATCCTGCAAATCGAGATCGAAGACGATTTCTTCCCCATAGCGGTCGCGTTCCAGCCTCTTCTGGAATTCCGGGTAGGGCAACGCCGTCAAATCCGGGGAGAACCAGCTCGTTTTAATTTCCGAGGTTTTGTACCGCTTCCGGATCTGGCCCAACGTGCTTGGAAACACATTTTTCCCCCGCGAGCCCGCCGTCAAGCTGAAAGGCCCTCCCATATAGCTCACGTTGGCGAACTGAACAACGCGGACTTCGTCGAAAATCCGTTCCATCTGCCGCCAGCTGCCGGGGCATTCGTAAGGCTGGAGGATCAGAGCGCCCGTTTGGTGAATCGCGATCCCGCCGGGGATCAGGGCCTCATAAACGTTCTTATAGAAATTGGTGTTGAATAAACTCTCGGCCGGGCCGATCGGATCCGTGGAATCGATGATGATGACATCGAAGCGGTTTTTGTTCGAAGCGATGAATACGGCCCCGTCCCCGATTTCCAATTTGAACCGGGGATCTTCGAAAACTCCCTCGCAGACGGAGGGCAGGTGTTTGCGGCACAAATCCACGACCATCTGATCAATCTCGACCATGGTTACGGTCTTCACGCTGTCGTGTCTCAAGACCTCCCGCGCGACACCGCAATCGCCGCCGCCGATGACGAGGACATGCTGGGCCGGTTTATGGAGATTGAACAACGGCCAATGGGCGATCCATTCATGATAGATGCCCTCATCTTCTTCGGTCAGTTGAACGATTCCATCTAAAACCAGAACTTTTCCCAGCCGATTGGTCTCCAAGATCATCAGTTTCTGGAATCCCGTATCCGTCTCTGGAACAATCACGTTGGAAACCTTGAATCCATACGTGATATCAGGATACAGATCCTCGAAAAAATAAAGGTCGTTTTCTTTTTTTGTTAGGCCCACGCTTTCAATCCTTATCGAAATTTCATGAATGCCGGTCTTTTCTCGAAAAATTATATTATAAAGAAACCGTCCGCACAATCGGCGAAAGCATGGAAAATCCCGGTTAAGCCCGGTCGGGGGTCGCGTCTACAATTTGCTAATCGTCATGAAGTTCTTCGCGAGACGGAAATTTCTCGAGACGATTAGCAAATTGAGGACGCGACCTCTATCTTTTCTAGAAAATTAGCGAACTGTAGACGCGACCCCGAGATTCAGCCCAGCGGATTGGGCTTGAGGATCTTGATGTAGTTTCTCTTCTTGAGGTCCTTGAGGAACCCGTCCATCTTCGCCGCCTGGCGTTCCTGGAACATCTTCTGCTCGATGTCCCGCTTGGCTTCGTCGAACGTCCGCGTCCGGCTGTCCTTCTTGTCCTCGACCTGGAGCAGGTACCAGCCTTTCTTGCCCTCGACCCAGCCCGTCCGCTCGCCTTTCTTGAGCGGCGCCAGGGCCTCGAAGAGGGTCTTGTCGGTCTCGCCTTTTTTCAGGGTGCCCAGATCGCCCTGGGCTTCCTTGAGCGGCGCGTCGCAGAATTCCTCGGCCGCCTTGGCGAAATCCAATCCGCCCTTGAGCTTGTCCAGGACCTCCGCCTTGCGCGCCTCGGTCTCCGCCGCGGAGCGCAGGTCGGGGGCCAGATACACGGCCCGGACCTTGTACTCCTCGGGCACAACAAACTCGGCGCCGTGCTTCTTGTAATAATCGATGATCTCGGCTTCGTCTAAAACAAGCGATTTATTAATCTCTTTGTAAAGGACACTTTCGCGGAGGATCCTCTCCTCGAGATCCTTCAACCATGCGTCATACTGCAGGCCCTGGCTGCGGAGGGCCCGCTGCAGTTCGTCGTCCGATTCGAGGCTGTTTTCCTTTTTGATGTTTTCGATGGCCATCTTGAGCTGATCGGTGACGTTGAGGTTTTGTTCCTTGGCCAGCTGGAGCAGCAGCTTTATGGTAATCATAGAATCTAAAAGCTCCGCCTTCATCTGCTCAAGAACCTTTTCCTGCTGCTCGCCTTGGAACTGGGCCTTGATCTGGGCCACCTGTTGATCGTATCCCTTCTTGTAATCGGACAGGGTAATGACCTCGTCGTTGACGATAGCCACGATCTCCTCGACGACCTGCTGGGCGGCGGCCGCGGCGGCGCAGCCGGCCAGCAGAATCAGGAACAGGCGGTTTCTCTTTTTGGGGGTCATGATTCGATCCTTTGATAGGGGAACGGAAGCTTGTCCGGATCCGTTTTCCAGTCCATCGTCGCCTTCAATTCCTCGACATGCGCGGCGATGAGCGCTTCGCTTTTCTCATTCAGCAGCCGGGCCCGAATGGCCGGGGTCGCTTCGGCCAGCGACTGCAGCCGGGTTTCGAAACGCTGGTCCAGCCGGAAGATGTGAAAACCATAGGACGATTCCACGACCGGGCTCATCTCGCCCGTTTTCAGGACGAAGACGGCTTTCTCCAATTCGGGGGGCAACTGGCCGGCGCTGAACTCGCCCAGCAGTCCGCCTTTGGGGGCCTCGACGCCCCGGGACTCGGCCCGGGCCGCCGCGCGGAACTGCTCTTCGCCGGCGCCCTTGAGCTTGTTGAGGCGTTCCGTGGCCTGGGCCTCGCTGTCCAGGAGGATTTGACTGACTTGGACGCGCTCGGGTTGGAGGAAATCCTTTTTATGGGCATCGTAATACCCGGCCACCGAAGCATCTTCGAGGCTGAGGGTGGCCAGCAGAGTGGCCAAGTACTTTTCCACCACGAGCTTCTCGGTGACCATCGCCTCGTCGATCGTCAGGGGCGGAGCGCCGGTCTCGGGAATCGTCGACGCGGATTTGAGCTTGGCCAGGTAGGCCGAGCGTTCCTCGTTGGTCAGGACGACGTGGCGCGCTTTGGCCCGGGCCAGGAGTAGCTTCTCCTGAGCGTAATGATCGAAGAGCCGGCTCAGCGCCTGGGCTTCCAGGGTTTTCCATTCCGGTCCGGCATTGAGCTTCAGGTAGTGTTCAAAATCAACGACCGAATAGGCCGTCCCTTCGACCTGCAGGACGATGATGTCTTTTCGGGCGCCGCTCTCCGCCCCGCCGGCCGCATCGACGCCGGCCGCATTTTTTTTGCAGCCCGAGACGGCCAGCAGAAGACAGACGAAGGCCGCCGCGGCCTTCCCCCTCACCGAACGCTTTTGGTCACACATCTTTTTTAATTTCACGACATTACTACGGGGAGCAGCAAATACGTTACATAGTCCTTACTGCTCCCCGAGTACTAGCCGGGCGACAAAAACTTCCAGAGTCAACCATATTCCGCCCGGCTTAGTATATTACACCCCGTACAACTCCTTCAAGACCGAGATCGTTTCAGCCAGGATTTCGGCGTCGGCCCGGCCCTTCAGAGGGACGGTCAGAACGCCTTCCGGTGTCAGCCGCGCGCCGCGGACCTTGATCAGGCCGGTCCAGCGCTCGGGCGGGATCTCGGCGCCCGGGTCGAATTTAAGAATGACCCTGGACTCGACGCGGTCGACGGATTGGACCAGGAGCTTTTGGGCCAGGAACTTGATCCGCCCGTAGTCGAGGAGGCGGCGCACGCTCGGGGGCGGCGGGCCGAAGCGATCGGAAATCTCCTCGCCCAGGACTTCGAATTCCTCCAGCCCTTCGGCCGACGAAATGCGCTTGTACAGATCGAGCCGCACGTTGACCTGGGGAATGTAGGTCTCGGGGATGCGGTTGTCGACGCGCAGGTTGATTTCGCTCTTGGCCTCGGCCGGCGCCTCGCCCTTGAGCTCCTTGATGGCCTGATCGAGAAGGTGGATGAAATATTCGTATCCGACGGCCCCCATCACCCCGCTTTGCTGTTCGCCGAAGAGATGGCCGGCGCCGCGGATTTCCAGGTCCTTCATGGCCAGGCGGAAGCCCGAGCCCAGCTCGCTGAATTCCTTGAGCGCTTCCAGGCGCTTGCGGGCCAGGGGCGTCAGGCCGCTCGAAACCGGCACCAGGAAATAGGCGTAGGCCTGGCGCGAGGAACGGCCGACGCGGCCGCGCAGCTGGTAGAGCTGGGCCAGGCCGAACTGGTCGGCCCTCTGGACAAGGAGCGTGTTGACCAAGGGGATGTCGATGCCGTTTTCGATGATCGTCGTCGAGACCAGCACGTTGAAGCGCTGGTCGATGAAGCCGAGCATGCGCTTCTCCAGCTCGGCCGGGGCCATCTGGCCGTGGATGGTGACGACGCGGGCCTGGGGGACCCAGTCGGCGATCTTGGCCGCCAGCGTGTCCATGTCCTCGATCTTGTTGAGGACGTAATACACCTGCCCCCCGCGGGCCAATTCATGCTTGACGGCCGAAGCGATGAGGCGGGGGCTGAACGTGGTCACAACGGTATGCACGGCCAGCCGGTCCTTGGGCGGGGTTTCGATCAGGCTGATGTCGCGCAGCCCGGTCAGCGACATGTTCAGCGTGCGCGGGATGGGCGTCGCGGTGAGCGTCAGGACGTCCACCGCCGTCTTCATCTGCTTGATTTTTTCCTTGTGGTGGACGCCGAACCGTTGTTCCTCGTCGACCACGAGCAGTCCGAGATCGCGGAACTCGACGTCGCGGGAGAGGAGGCGGTGCGTCCCGATGAGGATGTCGACCAGGCCGGCCTTAAGGTCCCGCAGAACCTGGGCCTGTTCGGTTCGGCCCTGGAAGCGGGTCAGAGCGGCGACGCGGACGGGATGGAGGGCCAGGCGGGCCGCGAACGTCTTGAAATGCTGGCTGGCCAGGACGGTGGTCGGGCACAGCACGGCGACCTGCTTGCCGTCCATGACCGCCTTGAAGGCCGCACGCATGGCCACTTCGGTCTTGCCGTAGCCGACGTCGCCGCAGACGAGCCGGTCCATGGGCGCGGCGGATTCCATGTCGGACTTGATCTCGCGGATCGAGCGGAGCTGGTCTTCGGTCTCGTCGTATTCGAAGGTCTTCTCGAAGTCTTCCTGCCAGCCGCCCTCCGGGCTGAAGGCGAACCCTTGAACCGATTTGCGCCGGGCGTAAAGATCCAGGAGCTCTTGGGCCAATTTCTCCACGGCTTTCTTCGTCCGGGCCTTGGTTTTTTCCCAGCCCGTGGTTCCCAATTTGTCCAGGGGAGGAGAACCCGCGCCGACGGGCGTGAATTTCTGGAGAAGATTGAGGTCCTCGACCGGGACGAACAGGCGGTCCTCGTCGCGGTAGCGGAGCTCCAGAAACTCGCGCGGCTTTCCGTCGACGTCCATCCTGACGAGGCCGCGGAAGAGGCCGACCCCGTAATCGGCGTGGACGATGAAATCGCCCGCCTTGAGGTCCTGGAACTGGGTGATGGAGGGCTTGGCCGAGGGCCGGGCGGCGAGGACCTTTTCCTCGGTCAGGATGTCCGTCTCGCCGAACACGACGATCTTATCGCGGGGATAGGCGAAGCCGCGCTCCAGATCGCCCAAGGCGAGGAGGATTTCTCCGCCGCTCGGCCGCTCCAGGGCCGAATCGACGGCCCGGGCCGGCACGTTTTCCTGGGCCAGCAGGCCCATCACTCGATGGCGCATGGTCGGCGTAGAGAGAAAGATCAGGCTTCGTTCGCTCTCGTCCAGGAGCCGCTTGACGTAGGAAAGAAAGAAGGCGATGCGATTGTCGAACCGCGGCACGGACTGGAACCCGAAGTGGAAATCTCCGCGGGCTTCTTCCGGCACCAGTTCGCCGGCGCGGATGGCCCGGGACCGGATCATCATCCACAGGCCCGGCGGGAAATAGTGCTCGGGCGGAAGGACCGCCGTCCCGGAGGAGGCGGCGACGGCGGACTGCTCCCGGATCTCGTCCATCACCTCGACGTACTCGCGTTCCACGTCCTCGGGCGAATCGACGATGAGGACGGCGTCGCCGAGATAGGAGGTGAAAGGCGACGTCTCTCCGGCGTCGGCGGTCTCGACGAGAGCGGGGATGACGCAGCGCTCGATTTTGCGCACCGTCCGCTGGCCGGCCGGATCGAATTCGCGGATGGAGGCGATCTCGTCCCCGCTGAACTCAATCCGGAAAGGCAGCGCGGCCCAGGGTGAGAAGGCGTCGACGACGCCTCCCCGGTAGGCATATTCCCCGCGAAAAGCCAGGAGGTCCTCCCGGACGTAACCGTATTCCGCCAGAGCCTCGATCAAACGGTCCCGGTCGAATGGCCGGCCGCGCTCCAGGCGCAGGAAAAGGCCTTCCAGCCGGCCGGGCGCCGGAAACGGGCGCAGAAGCCCGAAAAGGTTGGTCAGGACCAGGGCCGGAGGACGATGCTTCAAATCGTAAAAAAACCGCATCCGCGAAGCGATGTCCTCCAGCGAGGGGGGCGCGCCGCCGTAGGGGTTTTCCGTCAGGGAAGGCAGGGACCTGACGTTACGGGAAACCCCCAGCTTGTCCAGGAAAAAACGGCACCTTTCTTCCAGATCGGCGAGCGAGCGGTCGGACGGCTGAATATGGATGATGCGGGCCGGAGCATGGACGGCCAGCATGGCCAGGAAATAGGGCCGGGCGGCGTCGTTCAGACCCGATAGGGAAAGCCGCGGAAGTTCTTCCCTAAAATTGATCAGGGCGCGGATGAACGCCTTGAACTCAGGGACATCCTGCAAAAAATCGAGGCTCATGGCGTCCGCCTTGGGCGAAGATTATACGCCCCGGGACGCGCTTCCGTCCATGAGAGGAGATCCACGGATCCAAAATTCGAATCCCATTAGCCTAATACGACACAATGTGACATTAATTGTCGTTTTTTTGCAATTATGCGCGTCAATAAAACGGACATTAATTTGCATTTTGTTTATTTAGTGTCGGATAGATATTGGCACGGAAATTGCTAAGGAGAAGGTGTCTCGCGGTCGCGAGATAAAATTCAAAACATCAGGAGAGTATCATGCTCAAGAAACAGAGAGGCTTCACCCTCATCGAGCTGCTCATCGTTGTGGCCATCATCGGCATCCTCGCCGCCCTGCTCATCCCCAACGCCATGACCGCTCTGCAGAAGGCGAAAGTCCGCGGCACCCAGAAGGACATCCAGACCATCGCCACGTGCATCACCGATTACATCACGGACAAGGGCGCGGCCCCGTCGCCCCAAAACGGCGCCGTCAACGCGGCGTTTCAGGCGTTTTTGTCCCCTATGTACATCAAGGTTCTGCCGCTCAAAGACCAGTGGGGAACGAGCTTCATGGTGTACACCGGCGGCACGAATTGCTCAGCTGCGGGCTATGGCACGGTGGGCGATGCCGCTGCCGTGGACGACTTCC
>Ga0315275_10000406_pt1 | contig 35275 bp, 25 predicted proteins | sample YL17G03_0_MG_FD_205557 | JGI IMG/M metagenome (GOLD analysis project Ga0315275, IMG submission 205557) | Sediment microbial communities from Yellowstone Lake, YNP, Wyoming, USA - YL17G03_0 | ecosystem: Environmental > Aquatic > Freshwater > Lake > Sediment | place: USA: Wyoming | collected...
CGCGTATACCCGCCCCCCGCCGAGATCGGAGAAACCATCTCTCCCGGTTGAGCGTCCTTCGATACGATGATCCCCTCGAAAGGCGCTCGGATCGTGCAGTTTTCGATGTTCTGGCGGGCGATGTCGACGGAGCGTTCTGCGGCGTTGATGCTCTCCTTCGCGAGAGCGATCTGAGCCTCGAGACTCTCGACGGCGGTTTCTGCGTTTTCGAGGGCCTCCTCGCTCACAAAGTCGCCCGTGCGAAGCCCGCGGTTTCGCTCGAGTATGCGGCGGGCGTTCGCGAGCCTCACCTCGATATCTTTGAGCGAAGCGGCGGCCACGAGGCGCTCCGCTTCGGCGGCACGCTGGGCGGCGACGGCGTCGACGTCGTCGAGACGGGCGAGAATCTGGCCGGCGACCACGTGCATGCCTTCGTCGATGAGGACGTCCTTGATTTTTCCGGTCGTCTTGGCTGAAACGGTCGACCGCCGTTGAGGCGTTACATAACCGCTGGCGTTGAGAACCGCTTGCGCGGAACCCGCTTCGCGAGCCGGCGCGACCGTGACGTCCACCGCGCGCCTGCTCAAAGCCGTCACGACCACGGCTGCGACGATCGCAACGACGATGAACGCGACCGCGATGACGATCCGTTTATCGAAGCCGCGCCTCTCGCGCCGCGCCGGGTCGATGCTCAGTTTCGAAAGATCCCGTTCCATAACGTGAATGCGTCAAACGCTCAGAAGCGGACGCCGACGGCGACGACAAAACCATCGTTCTTATCGGCGAAAATCCATTTGGCCGTGACATAGGGGTTGAACAACACGCCGAACCCTACGCCGGCGATCACATTGAAGAGCGGGTCGCTCGACGAATCGCCCTCGTCGGGTTTGAAGGACATCAATCCCACGCCGCCTCCAAGCCACCCCGATACCGCCGGCAGGTTCAGCACGTTCAGAAGCGCGTCCGCGTTGAACGTCATGAGAGTCCCTTTGTCGATGAACACGTACTCGACGGACGGATTGGCGGTGAGCATCAGCACGCTGAATTTGACATCGGCGCCAAGAAAGAAATCGTCGCTGTCTGTGTAGATCCCTCCGCGGACGCCCGGTTGCAAACTGCCTAAAGCACCCGCGTGACAGAGCGTCGAGCCGAACAAGAACACGGATACGAGGATCATGACCTTTGCCAGACGGTTCATGTGTCGCTCTCCTTTCGCCAGCCGAACGAACCTCGGAAAACGCAAACCCTCGAAGTGCGACGTGATTGTACGCACTCCATCCGGGTCCGGTCAACCGCAAGAAAGACCCGAACGGCGGAGCCGCAGGCGCTGTCCGGACCACCGCAGTTTCGCCCGCGCCTGCGAGGCCTTTCCCAGAGTCATCGCGGTTCAGAGTCCCTTTCCGTCTTTACGCTTCAGGTCGATATGATCTACTATCCCCGTTGACGGGCAGCGTCATGCCAGGGGGCAAGAAGGATGATTCCCGAACCGGCCGTCATACGCCTCGACCAGGTCGCCGACATCATCGCCGAGCGGTTCAGAGGCAGAGATGCGATCACCTGCTACATCGGTTCGAACGCCGCCACTCCCACCGCCTCGATCGAAGCGTTCACACGGGGGATCGAATCGGGCGAGCCCCGGCTTCCCTTCGTGAGGATGGTGCACCTCCTTCTGCAGGGGCCCGTGCCCTACGTGGAGAGGGGTTTGCAGGATCGGGTGATGGCGTACTCGATCTTTTCGGCGGAGAACGTGAGAAAAGCGGCGAACGAAGGCCGGGCGTACTATCTGCCGTGCACCCTCGCCAATCTCGATAGTCTCATCGGAAAAGGCCGCCCGTTTCAGCCCGACGTCGTCATCGCGAAGGTGACGCGGCTCGAACACACGGGCGAGTACAGCCTGGGGCTCTCCGTCGAAGGCCTTCACACGGCGATCGATCACGCCGATCTCGTCATCGCCGAACTCGACAACGGGATGCCCTTTACGTCGGGACAGAGCACGGTGGACGCCGGTTCCATCGACTATCTCGTCGTGGACGAGGGAGTTAAACCGGTCTACGAATTCCCCCAACCGGATTTCGAGAACGTGCCTCCGCGGGAGAAGCGGATCGGCGAGCTCGTCACCGAGCACTTCATCAGGGACGGTGTCACGCTCCAGGTGGGGATCGGCAAGATCACCGATGCGGTGGTGAGCATGATAAAAGACAGCCACTACAGCGATCTCGGAGTTCACACGGAACTCTACGGAGACGGGCTCATGCACCTCCAGAAGATGGGCATCGTGACCAACCGGCAGAAGAAACTCGATTTCGGCTACAGCACGACGAGCCTCGTGATGGGATCGAGGGAACTCTACGACTTCGTGCACATGCGGGCCGGCGTTCACATGAGGCCCTGCGAGTTCACCAATGCAGCGGAGATGATACGTCAGAATTCGCCGTTCGTGGCGATCAACACGGCAATCGGTGTCGACCTCTTCGGAAACGTCTGGGCCGATTTCATCGATGCCAGACGGTACTACAGCGGTGTCGGCGGGCAGCCCGATTTTGTCCGCGCGTTGGACGATCCCGCGTACGGGACTCCGATCATCGCAGTGAAAAGCGTCACGGATAAGGGGGAGTCGAAGATAGCCGACGTTCATCCTCCGGGGGTGAGTCTCACCGCGTCGGCATACGACGGGGTGGTGATCGTCACCGAGTACGGAGTGGCGGATCTGCGCGGGCTCACCGCGGGCGCCAAGGCGCTTGCAATAGCGAGCATCGCGCATCCCAAGTACCGTGATGAATACCTCCGCCACGTATACGAAGACCCATGGTTCACGAAACCTCGGGATTTCTCCCCGGACGAGATCCCGCACGGCGTGACACTCTACAAAGGAAGTACGAAGCTGCCAGATGAATAGCAGCGCTGTCATTTCACGAGAAACGGAGGAATATCGATGTGCCCGAACGAACTGGATCGCCGCGATTTCTTGAAGTTCCTGCTGGGAGGAATATCGGCGTCGGCGCTCGACTGGACGGCGCTGCCCAGAGGAGTGCTCGCACAAACCTCTAACAGCGAGTTCGATGCGGTGATCGTCGGCTCCGGACTTGGGGGTCTCGCCTGCGCGGCGGCATTCGCGCGGCAGGGGTTCCGGCCCCTCGTTCTCGAGAAGCACGATCGGGCCGGGGGATACGCGACGGCGTTCGAGCGTCCCGGGGGCTTCGTGTTCGATGTCTCGCTCCACTCGACGACGGTCGGCGAGAGGGACGGGATCCACAACCTCATTCCAGGTTTCCCCGAAATCACCGATGTCGATTTCGTCCCGCACCCTCAACTCTACCGCGCCGTCTTCCCCGATTACGACTTTCGCGTTCAGCAGAAAAACCTCCAGGCGTACATCGATCTTCTGACCGGCTACTTTCCCGAGGAGGCGGAGGGGATCAAAGCGCTCTTCGCGGACATGAAGGGGCTCGTGACCGACATCGGGAAACTCATGTCCGCCGCCGGCCAGGTCGATATGAGCCGGTTCCCGATGGACTTTCCGTTTCTCTTCCAGAACTACGCGAAAACCTGGGGGCAGATGGTCGACGCAAGGATCAAGAACCCCAAGCTCAAAGCGGTCGTCTCGTCGCAGTGGGGATACTACGGCCTGCCGCCTTCGAAGCTTGCCGCTCTTTATTATGCGATGCCCGCGATCGGTTATCTGGAGGAGGGCGGGTACTACCCCCGCGGGAGATCCCAGGATATCAGCAACGCGTTCGTCGGTTTCATCGAGAAGCACGGCGGAAAAGTTCTCCTCAAAACCGAAGTGGAAAAGATCCTCACCGAGGGGGGCGCCGCCTACGGCGTGCGCGCCAAAGATGGGAAGACCTACAAGGCGAGAGTCATTGTATCCAACGCGAACGCGTACGACACGTTTCATTCGATGCTCGACAGCGCCGAATCCCTTGCCGACTATTTGGCCCAGCTCGAGCGCTACAGCGTGAGTCTCTCGTCTTTTCAGGTGTTCCTCGGGCTTAAGAAAGACCTCGTTCGTGACGCAGGGATCACGGACACGGAGATATTCATGGCGGCCGGTTACGACGACGATGCCGCCTACGAAGCAGCGCGGAGGGCCGATGTCGAGTCCGGCGGCTATGGGTTGACCCTTTACGACAACCTCTTCGAGGGATACTCGCCGAAGGGGAAGAACACGGTCAACATCATCGCTCTTCAGGGCTACGACCCCTGGGAAAAGTATGCGCCCGACTACTGGAACGGAAACAAGACCGCGTACCGCGCCGAAAAAGAACGAATGGCGCGCGTGCTCATCGAGAGAGTCGAAAAAACCTTTCTCCCGGGTCTGTCGAAGGCCATCGAAGTAATGGAAGTCGGGACCCCGCTCACCAATATCCGTTACACGCGGAACCACCGCGGCGCCGTTTATGGATGGGATCAGACGCTCGACAACTCCGGGCAGACTCGACTCCCGCACAAAACCCCCGTCAAGAACCTCTTTCTCGCCGGCGCGTGGACGCGGCCCGGTCACGGATACAGCGCGGTGATAGGGAGCGGGCTCGAGTGCTTTGGCGAGATCGTTCGCGGGTGGTAGGACTCAGTGAGCTTGGGACGCCGGGCGTGTCTCGATTTGCCGGCGCCGGTGTGCGACATCCATTTCATCCCTGAGCCGCTGCCGGTTCTGCCTCGCTGCCAGATCGTCGACCTTCGTTCTCCCGCAGGTTGGACCGGTGGACTCGTGCCCAGCTTGGGTGGAGCTTACTGGGGCGCGACGGCGGGTTATGGTTTCTGCATTTTGCCAGGGCAATCGCAGGGGGGGGTTCGCCTTGCTCCTTTATCCGGACTACTGCCGCTACAGAGTGGAGTTCCGCGATCAGTTCGGAAACACCCTTCTCTGGCAGGAGGAATGTTTCACCTGCCAGAAGGTTCCCGTCGAGGGCGATACGTGAGGGAACATAAAGGAGATGTACCGCTGACGATCCAGGGTCGTCTCGGAATGGCGTTCAGGTAACGCGTCGGTGTAGAGTCGGGGGATCAGTCCTTATGGCTCGTGCGGCGTCCCGGGTTTTTTCGGGACGCCGCGCTGTTTTCATGCCGACGCCGGGTCTGATTCTGATTTCTTTCGCGGCAGCCACTCGACGACACCCGTCTCGATATTGTACATGGCCCCGACGATGTGGAGCTGACGCGCCTCGTGGAGCTCAACCAGGGTTGGTCTCGACTGGCGAAGCCGCTCGACCTGGAGAATCACGTTCTGACGGGCAGCGTTCTCCACGGGGTCGCCGGGGTTGCCTCGTGATGTGTCGACCGCCGGCGCGATGGCGTCGACCAACGCGCGCATGTGACCGGCGGGGAAGGCGCCCGCAACAACCGCGGTAACGGCTCCGCAGCGGGTGTGTCCGAGCACCACGATAAGAGACACCTTCAAGTGAGCGGCCCCGTATTCCAGCGTCTCCAGTATGGCGTCGTCGACGATGTTCCCCGCTACGCGTAAGACGAAAAGGTCACCGAGGCCTTGGTCGAAGATGATCTCCGGGACCACACGGGAATCCGAACAGGTGAGGATCGCGGCGAAGGGGTGCTGCGCGTCCGAAATCTCCTTTCGCCGCTCCGGTGTCTGATGCGGATGGAGGGAGCGGTTCTCCAAGAACCGCCTGTTTCCGTCCCTGAGTTTGGTCTGGGCCTCGTCGGTTGACATGCGGGTTGTACCAACTAGCCGATCGTCGCCACCATGATCGCTTTGATCGTGTGAACGCGGTTTTCCGACTGATCGAAGACGATCGAGTGCTTCGACTCGAAGACGTCTTCGGTGACCTCGATGCCGTCGAGCCCGTATTTCTGGTAGATCTCCTCACCGACCTTTGTTTCGCGGTTGTGAAACGCGGGAAGGCAATGGAGGAATTTCACGTCGGGGTTGCCGGTGAGATCGATGACCTTCCGGTTCACCTGGTACGGTTTGAGCAGGTTGATCCTTTCCTCCCATTTGGAGGTGGGCTCACCCATCGAGACCCACACGTCCGTGTAGAGATAGTCGACTCCTTTGACGGCTTCTGCCACCGTTTCGGTGTGGAGGAACTTGGCGCCGCTCGTTCTCGCCGTTGCGCGGCAGCGGTCGACGAGATCGGGTTTTGGCCAGCACGCCTTGGGCGCGGCGAAACGGGCGTCCATTCCAAGCCTGGATGCGCCGACGAGAAGGGAATTGGCCACGTTGTTCCGCGCGTCGCCGAGATAACAGAAGGCAACCTCTCGCAACGGTTTGTCTGTGTGCTCGACCATCGTCATGAAATCGGCGAGGATCTGTGTGGGGTGAGAATCGTCGGTGAGCCCGTTCCACACGGGAACGCCCGCGTACCTGGCGAGCTCTTCGACGATCTCCTGGCCGAATCCCCTGTACTCGATCGCGTCGTACATTCTCCCGAGCACGCGGGCGGTATCTTTCATCGACTCCTTGTGACCGATCTGGGAGCCCGACGGTCCGAGGTAGGTCACGTGGGCGCCCTGATCGTACGCGGCGACCTCGAATGCGCACCGCGTTCGCGTGGAGGTTTTCTCGAAGATAAGCGCGATGTTTTTCCCCCTGAGGCGTTGCTGCTCGTACCCGCCGTACTTCGCGGCTTTGAGCTGTTTCGAGAGATCGAGGAGAAAGATGATCTCCTCGGCGGTGAAATCCTCGAGCTTGAGAAAATGCCGGTTTTGAAGATTGAATGCCATTCGGTGCGCTCCTTGCCCTTTCTCCAACGGGGCGTTTGTCGAACTAAACCGCAACGCCGCTGCTTCTTCGACGTCGTAACGGGTTTGAAATGCGGAACATCTTTATGACGGTATGGCTGGGAAACGGCGAACCGGCGCCGCGCTCCGGATAGCCGTTCTTTCGAGCTCGAGGCGATGCCCGTTTCGAGCGAAGTCTAGCCTTCCTATAGAGGGGGGTCAACTGTTAAGATCTACTTGTACTTCCCCTGGTTCCCTAGGGAGGGAGAAGGAGAACACAATGAGAAAAACCGGATTGCTCGTGTTGATAGCCTTCGTCTTCGGAATGGGTTGTTCCCAGGTTTCGTTGTCCGAGGAACTGACTGCGAATGGGATCGGCGACATCGAGAAGGCGTACAGGTACTTTTTCATGCTGGACAAGTCCGACGAGGGACTTCTGAGATACATGTACTCGGACGCCGCTGCGCACATTCACGTGTACGTGGTAAAAGAGGGCCGCTCCGAGCTCGACTGGGAAACAGCCACACTGGGCTCCGCGGTGACGGCGCTGTTCGTGGATGACGTCAACGTCGACGGGAAGAAGGAGATCGTGGTTGCGACGGCGCGCGGCCGGATCATCGTCTACGATGGACAGAACTACGACAGGCTCAGCGAGAATTTCAACGAGCCGTTCTTGACGATTTCGTGTATGACATCGGCGAACATCGACGGCGACCCCCAGCAGGAACTCATTTTCGTCGCCGATAGCCGCTTGAACATATACGACAGCAAGAGCCGGGGGAGGGAGTGGAGGAGCCAGCAGACATACCAGGCCACGGAGATCCTCCTGGGGAATGTCGACGATGACCCACAGCCGGAAATCATTCTCAACACCGGAGCGATCATCGACTCCAAGTTTTACACGCTCGAAGCTTCGTCGCTCATGGACGGGGTCTTTGGGATGAGATTGCATTTGCTGGACATGAACGGCGATGGCCACCCGGAGATCATCGGAGAGTTGCCCGGGTACGTGTTGAAGGTGTACGACATCTATGCCCAGCGCGAAATCTGGTAGGTCGGGAGCGGGGCGGGGATTCCAGACCGGGTCCGCTTGCCGGCATGTGATTTGAAAACATCTTGCTGAGGATTTCACTCCGGGGCGGGCGGTCCGCTCCTGTCGCCTCAATGAACGAAAAGAAATTCAGGCTCGCACTTGTTATCCTCCTCGTCGCAGCGATCTCCGCGCTCTTCGTCGCGATGATCCGCCAGTTTTTGGTGACGATACTGCTGGCCGCGATCTTCAGCGGACTCGCCCAACCGCTCTACAAAAGGCTCGTCACGGCGTTCCGGGGCCGAAAGAGGTTGGCCTCTCTCTGCACGCTCCTCCTTATAGTGGCGATGATCGTCGGCCCGTTCCTGACTTTTCTCGGAGTGCTGGCATCGCAGGCGTACCAAATCGCGCAGTCGGTCGGACCCTGGATTGAAAAACAAATCCACGAGCCCGATAACATCACCCGTCTCATCGAACGATTTCCGGCGCTCGGGAGGCTCGAACCCTACCGGGCGGAGATCATCGACAAGCTGGGACAAGCCGTCGGGAGCATCGGCAACTTTCTCTTCACGGGGCTTTCGAACGCCACGCGCGGCACGATCACGTTTCTTTTTCACGTGTTTTTGCTGTTCTATACGATGTTTTTCTTTCTGATCGACGGGAAGGCAATCCTCGGAAAGGTTCTCTCCTATGTCCCTCTCTCGAACGAGGACAAAGACCGGCTCAGCGGCAAGTTCCTCACGGTGAGCCGGGCGACGATCAAAGGGACGCTGGTGATCGGAGTCGTCCAGGGGGGTCTCGCGGGCCTCGGATTCGCCGTTGCGGGGATACAAGGCGCAGTTTTTTGGGGAACCATGATGACCGTCCTCTCGATCATCCCCGGTTTGGGTACGGCTATCGTTTGGATTCCGGGTGTCGTATATCTCCTGGCCAGCGGGCACGTGGTCGCAGGGGTCCTGCTCGGCGTGTACTGTGCCGTCGTGGTCGGAAGCATCGACAATGTGCTTCGCCCCCGCCTCATCGGCAGGGACGTCAAGATGCATCCGCTTCTCATCCTCTTCGGGACTCTCGGCGGTGTGGTCTTCTTCGGCGTCGTCGGGTTCATCGTGGGCCCCGTTCTCGCGGCTCTTTTCGTCACGATCTGGGACATTTACGGAGTCGTTTTCAGCGAAACTCTTCCCGCGGAACGACAGAATACCGGCCGGTCGGGCACGGATTCCAACGGATGACAACCGCGCGACTGCTGGAGAAGTGAACGGGGATTCGACCCGCCCCGGCGCATCGTGTTTCCTTCGCCGGCGAGACGTGACGGCGTTCGCAAGGAAGGGATGTTATGAACAAAACCCTCTCGTTGCTTGTCTTTGGTTTGGCATTGCTCGCGGCGGGCTGTTCTTCGACCCCCGTCAAACTCGACGTTGACCCGGAAATCGATTTCACCCGGTACAAGACGTTCGACTGGCTGGACGACAGGCCCGGCGTCCCGGAGGGCGTCAAGGCCGCGATGAGTCAATACCCGGTGGTCGACCGGCGCGTGCGAGGGGCCGTATCGGGCGAGCTCATCGCCAAGGGGCTCGCCGAAGACCAGGTGGATCCGGACGTTCTTGTGGCGTACCATGTCGGTGCCGAAGACAAGATCGATGTGACGCGTTGGGGTTACCGGTACGGTGATCCGAACGCGGTGTGGGGTCGGGGCATCGATGTGTATCCATACCGGAAGGGAACCCTCATTCTCGACGTGATCGACGCCGAAACGATGCACCTGGTGTGGCGGGCCACCGCCGGGAGGGCGATCGAGGAAAATCCAGTTCAGGCCGAGGCCGGAGAGAGAATCGGCCAGGCCGTCGAGAAGATGTTCCAGGCTTTTCCGGTCAGGTAGCGGCGCGTGTAGTGCCCGCTCGTGCGGGATCGAATCCGGAGGCCGTGGCGGGTTCGCGATCGGCCCATCCGTCGCCCACGAGTCTCCGCGGAACGCGGAGGGAGATGCCCGTGAACCAGACGTCCTCCGAGGTGCCTTTCGTCGAATCGATTTTTCATCCTTCCGATTTCTCGAAAGACAACGAGCGGGCGTTCGAACATGCGCTCGCGCTTTCGCTCCATCGTCACACGAGCCTCACCATTCTCCACGCCGGCTCGGAAGGCCGGGGTGGGAAGTGGTCCGATTTCCCGTCCGTTCGGGCCACGCTGGAGCGCTGGGGGCTTCTCGAGAAAGGGAGCTCTCGGACCGCGGTGTTTCACGAGCTCTCGATGCGCGTGAAGAAAGTCAACCTCCGCAAGAGACGTCCTCTTTCCGCCGTCCTCGAATACCTCGACGAGCATCCGACGGAATTGATCGTTCTGGCCACAGAAGGCCGTGAGGGACCGGCTCGCTGGATCCGCCCTTCCACGGCCGAGGCCATGGCCCGGCGGTCGGAAACGATGACGCTCTTCGTGCCGGTCTCATCACGTGGTTTTGTGTCTTCAGACGACGGGAAGATACTGCTTCGCCGCGTCCTCGTTCCTGTCGATCAGCAACCCGACCCTTGTCACGCGATTTTCTGCGCGGAGAGAGCCTCGCGTATGTCGGAATCGAAACCCGTCGAGATCGTTTTGCTCCACGTAGGGGAGGAGTCCACGATGCCGCAAAGGGATCTGCCGGATCTTCCGTCCTCCACGTGGCGGGCGGTTCGAACAACCGGAGATGTGGTGGAGGAGATCGTTGGGGCCGCCGAGGAACAAGCGGTGGACCTCGTTGTGATGGCCACGCATGGTCACGACGGATTTCTCGATGCGCTTCGTGGGAGCGTTACGGAACAGGTTCTGCGCAGAGCTCGTTGTCCTGTCCTCGCCGTTCCCGCACGCCGCGGGGTGTTGTAGCCGGACCGGTCATGGCGCGGAACATCCGTCATCAAAGCCGACCACCATATGTGGGGTCTATGAAGGCCGCTTTTACTATATGCAGGGTGTCGAGTCGGCGAACCAGCCGGCAGGTGCCGCGGTGTCCCGCGGGGCGCGATCCCGCGGGAAGGGTTGCCTCTCCGGCATCTTTTCCGATAAACTGAAACGCACGGATGAGTTGAAGAACGCCCGAGCGGAGCGAGACCGTGTGTTCGCTCCAGGGCGAAGAGGCATGTCGTCCGAAGGTCCGAACAGACTCCTCAAAACAGGATCGGGACATCGAAAATGCAAGAGACAAAACCCTATAAGCCCAAAAACCACATTCGAATCGTTACGGCGGCGTCGCTCTTCGACGGTCACGACGCGGCGATCAATATCATGCGGCGGATCCTGCAGTCGACGGCTGTGGAAGTGATCCACCTCGGACACGACAGGAGCGTCGAAGACATCGTCGAATGCGCCATCCAGGAAGATGCCCAGGCGATCGCGCTGACGTCGTACCAGGGCGGACACCTCGAGTTCTTCAAGTACATGTACGACCTGCTCAGAGAACGCGGAGCCGATCACGTCAAGATATTCGGTGGCGGCGGCGGGGTCATTCTCCCCCACGAGATCGAGGAGCTCCATCGGTACGGCATTGCGCGGATTTATACCCCGGATGACGGACGGGCGATGGGGCTGCAGGGGATGATCAACGATGTGGTGAAGAAAAGCGATTTTGCGTGCGGCGCCGGTTTGAACGGTGATTTCGGGAGGCTGAAACGAAAGGATGTCGTTTCCATCGCGCGGCTCATCTCGGCGGCGGAGAATTTCCCGGAGGTGTGCAAGGACGACATGGCGAAAGTCCGGGAGCTCGCAGGCGCGAGCAAGGCGCCGGTGCTGGGTGTGACCGGTCCCGGCGGTGCGGGAAAGTCTTCGGTGATCGACGAGCTCGTCCGGCGTTTCCTCATCGACTTCAAGGACAAGACCCTGGCCATCGTTTCCGTGGACCCATCCCGGAGGAAAACCGGCGGGGCGCTCCTCGGAGACCGCATCCGAATGAACTCAGTGGGGGACAAGCGTGTGTACATGCGCTCGCTCGCCACACGCCAGTCCCACCTCGCGTTGTCAGCTCATGTGAGCGACGCCGTCCAGGTGCTGAAAGCGGCCGGGTACGATTTTATCATCGTCGAGACTTCGGGTATCGGACAATCGGACGCCGAGATTACCGAGCACGCGAACTTGAGCGTCTACGTGATGACCCCGGAGTACGGGGCGCCCACGCAGCTCGAGAAGATCCAGATGCTCGACTACGCCGACATCGTGGCGCTCAACAAGTTCGACAAGAGGGGCTCCGCGGATGCCCTCCGAGACGTACGCAAGCAGTTCAAGCGGAACCACACCCTCTTCGACGTCAAAGACGAAGACCTCCCCGTTTTCGGGACGATCGCCTCGCAGTTCAACGACCCGGGTATGAACCAGTTGTACGTCGTGATCATGCGGAAGCTCGTCGAAAAAACCGGAGCGGATCTTCACTCGACCTTTGTCATCACCGACGAGATGTCAGAGAAGGTGTTCATCATACCGCCGCACAGGACGAGGTACCTTTCCGAGATCGCGGAGAACAACAAGGCCTACGACAAAAGGGTGGAGGAACAGTCGCAGATCGCGCAGACGCTCTTCGGGATCAGGAAGTCCATCCAAGCAATCGGGGAGTCGGGGGCCGAGAACAGGAAAGGCACGATCGAGAGTCTCGAAAGAACCTACCACGAGCTCGAGGCGCGCCTCGATCCCGAGAGCAGGAAGATGCTCGGAGAGTGGGAGAAGTGCAAAAAGAAATACAAACAGAAGACGTTCAAGTTCAAAGTGAGGGACCAGGAGTTCGTGATAGAGACGCACGCGGAGACTCTCGCCCACACACAGGTTCCCAAGGTGTCTCTCCCGAGGTACGAGGCGTGGGGCGATCTCTTGAAATGGCACTTGCAGGAGAACGTACCCGGGCAGTTTCCCTACACGGCGGGGCTGTTTCCTTTCAAACGTGAAGGAGAGGATCCAACGCGGATGTTCGCCGGTGAGGGGCCGCCCGAGCGGACCAACCGGCGCTTCCACTACGTGAGCCAGGGGATGCCCGCCAAACGTCTCTCCACGGCGTTCGACTCGGTCACCCTCTACGGGCGCGACCCCGATCACCGGCCCGACATCTACGGTAAGATCGGCAATTCCGGTGTCTCGATCTGCTGTCTCGACGACGCAAAGAAACTCTATTCGGGTTTCGATCTCGCCGATCCGAAGACCTCCGTGTCGATGACGATCAACGGTCCAGGTCCCATCATGCTCGGCTTTTTCTTGAACGCCGCCATCGATCAACAATGCGAGCTCTACATCAAAGAGAACGGTCTGGAGGCCGAGGTCGAGACGAAAATCGGCGAGATCTACAAGAAGAAAGGGGTCGTAAGGCCGAAGTATCAAGGCGATCTGCCCGAAGGGAGCGATGGCCTTGGGCTCATGCTCATCGGTGTCACCGGCGATCAGGTGCTGCCTGCGGCTGTGTACAAGAAGATCAAGTCGAGGACGCTCAGCCGTGTGAGGGGGACGGTTCAAGCGGACATCCTAAAAGAGGATCAGGCGCAGAATACGTGTATTTTCTCGACCGAGTTTGCGCTGCGCATGATGGGGGATGTTCAGGAGTATTTCGTTGCGAACAAGGTGCGCAATTTTTACTCCGTCTCGATCTCGGGGTACCACATCGCCGAAGCGGGGGCGAATCCGATCTCGCAGCTCGCCTTCACACTGGCGAACGGTTTTACCTATGTCGAATACTACCTGAGCCGCGGAATGGATATCAACGGGTTCGGCCCCAACCTCTCGTTTTTCTTCTCTAATGGGCTCGATGCCGAGTACGCAGTCGTCGGACGCGTGGCGAGACGGATCTGGGCCAAAGCGATGAAGCACAAGTACGGGGCAAACCCCCGCGCCCAGATGCTCAAGTACCACGTCCAGACGTCAGGGCGCTCGCTCCACGCGCAGGAGATCGATTTCAACGACATTCGAACGACGCTCCAGGCGCTCTACGCGATATACGACAACTGCAACTCGCTCCACACGAACGCCTACGATGAGGCGATCACGACGCCCACCGAGGAGTCGGTCCGCCGGGCCATCGCGATCCAGCTCATCATCAACCGCGAACTGGGTCTCGCGAAGAACGAGAACCCTTTCCAGGGGTCGTTCATCATCGAGGAGCTCACCGACCTCGTCGAGGAAGCCGTGTTGACGGAGTTCGACCGCATCACCGAAAGAGGCGGTGTGCTCGGGGCGATGGAGACGATGTACCAACGGGGCAAGATCCAGGAGGAGAGTCTCTACTACGAGACGCTGAAGCACACGGGAGAGTATCCGATCGTCGGCGTCAACACCTACCTCAATTCGAAGGGCTCGCCTACGATCGTCCCGAGGGAAGTGATTCGTTCTACAAAGGAAGAGAAGGAACAACAGATCAACACGGTCCGCTCGCTCGTCGAAGGGAACAAGGTCGAAGCGAAAGAAGCGCTTCGAAACGTTCAGAAGGCGGCCATTCAGAATCAGAACATATTCGAACGCCTCATGGAGGCGTGCAAGGTTTGCTCCGTCGGTCAGGTGACCACCGCTCTCTTCGACGTGGGAGGCCAGTACAGACGGAGCATGTAGACCGGCGGCGCAACCGGCGTGATCGCAGGCACATGCGGGTCCGTGCTATTTCTTTTCCCCAGACAGTGACGTGTCGGATCGGATGGAACCTCCCGGGCGGGGCGGTCGTATACACCTAGTGCGGGCCTGGTTGCAGCGTTCCGAACGGTTTCTCTGACAACCGGCATTCGTGGACAAACGATGATTGGACGGACAGTCTCGCATTACAAGATCGTCGAGAAACTCGGCGAGGGCGGTATGGGGGTCGTCTACAAGGCGGACGACACCAAGCTCAAGCGTTTCGTCGCCTTGAAATTCCTCCAACCCCAGGCGTTCGAGAACGACGAGCACCGGCAGCGCTTCATCCGCGAAGCTCAGACGGCTGCCGTTCTCGACCATCCGAACATCTGTACGATCTATGAAATAGACGAGCAGGACAGTCTGATTTTCATCTCGATGGCCTACATCGAGGGCGAGAGCCTGAAGGAGAAAGTCCGATCGGGCCCGATGGCGGTGGACGACGTTCTCGACATCGCCCGGCAGGTGGCGCAAGGTCTCGATGCCGCGCACAAACGCGGGATCGTCCACCGCGACATCAAGAGCGCCAATATCATGGTGACCCCCGGCGGCCAGGCGAGAATAACGGACTTTGGCCTGGCCAAAACCTCCGGCGGAGCGGATATCTCCAAAACGACGAGGAGCGTCGGGACGGCCGCCTACATGTCCCCGGAACAAGGGCGAGGGGAGACGGTGGACCACCGGACCGACATCTGGTCGCTCGGGGTGGTCATGTACGAAATGCTCACCGGCCAGCTGCCGTTCAGGGGCGAGTACGACGCGGCGGTCATATATTCTCTCGTGAACGAAGACCCCAAGCCGATTGAGAAGCTTCGTCCCGACGTCCCCGACGCTGTGCAGCGGATCGTCGAACGGGCGATGGAGAAGGAACCGGAAGATCGGTTTCAAACTGCGGCGGAGTTTCTGAGCGCCCTCAGGTCGCCGCTCAAAGCAACGGGAGGGGGGCGCGCCGGGGGAGCGGCCAGTGTGCCGGAGAAATCGATCGCGGTACTTCCGTTTGCCGACGTGAGCCGCGGCAAAGAGCTCGAGTACCTCTGCGACGGGATCGCCGAGGAGATCATCAACGCGCTCACCAAGGTCGAGGGTCTGCGCGTTGTGGCGCGCACATCGGCCTTCTCTTTCAAGGGGAAGAACGAAGACATACGTGCGATCGCAAGAAAACTCAACGTCGACTCGATGCTCGAGGGCAGCGTCCGGAAGGCGGGGAACCGTCTGCGCATCACCGTCCAGCTCATCAACGCAGCGGACGGCTACCACCTGTGGTCCGAGCGTTACGACCGGGAGATGGAGGATGTTTTCGCGATTCAGGACGATATCACGCTGGCCATTGTCAACAAGCTCAAGGTCACGCTTCTCGGCAAGGAACGGGCCGCTCTCGTCAAACGGCACACCGAGGATTTCGCGGCGTACAACCTCTATTTGAAGGGCCGTTACTTCTGGAACAAGCGGACGGAGACGGGGTATCTGAAGAGCCTCGAGTATTTCCGGCAGGCGATAGACAAGGATCCGTCGTACGGGCTCGCTTACGCCGGTGTAGCCGACTGTTATGACCTTCTGGGCTGGTACGGGTACCTGGCCCCGCAGGAGGCATTTCCAAGAGCGCGAACCGCGGCCGAAAAGGCGCGCGAGCTGGACGACACCCTCGCGGAAGCGCACGCATCCCTGGGATGGATCAGCGCAAACTACGATTGGGACTGGGCGGCCGCGGAGCAGCAGTACAAAAGGGCCCTCGAACTCAACCCGAGCTACGCGACCGCGCATCAATGGTACTCGGAGTTCTTGACGTACATGGGCCGGCATGACGGGTCGATCGCCGAGGGACACAAAGCGTTGGAGCTCGACCCGCTATCGCTCATCATCAACAACGATCTCGGTCAGGTGTACTATTTCGCCCGCCGTTACGACGAGGCGATCGCCCAGCTGCGGAAGACTCTGGAGATGGATCCGATTTTCGCCGTCGCCCACTTTTTCCTCGCCCTCGCGCTCGCTCAGAAATCGATGTTCGACGAGGCGATCGAAGAGGCGCAGAAGGCGATGAGTCTCGCCGGAGAAGGAGACACGCTCATTCTCTCGCATCTTGGCATCATCTACGCCTTGTCCGGCAGGGAGAAAAAGGCGAGACAGGTTCTGGCAAAGCTCGATGAGTTCTCGGAAGATAAGTACGTGTCTCCATTTCCGGTCGCGCTCATTCACACGGCGCTCGGGGACGGCGACAAGGCCTTCGAACGGCTCGAGAAGGCCTGTGAGGAGCGGGACCACTGGATCGAAACTCTGAAGGTCCATCCGGCGCTCGACGGTCTGCGGCAGGATGAAAGGTATCGAAGTCTTCTCGAGAGGACCGGGCTCAATTCGTGAAAGGAACGCTCCTTGCGCCGAAGTAACGATTGGGTGAAGCTCGCATGATCGGCAAAACGATCTCGCACTACAGAATACTCGAGAAGATCGGTGAGGGGGGCATGGGGGTGGTATACAAAGCCGAGGACACGAGACTCCGGCGGACGATCGCCCTCAAGTTTCTTCGCCCTCAGACGTTCGCCAACGACGAGCACCGCGATCGATTTGTCCGTGAGGCCCAAACGGCGGCGGCCCTCGACCATCCCAATATCTGCACGATATACGAGATAGACGAAGCCGGCGGGGACCTTTTCATCGCGATGGCGTACATCGAAGGGCCGAGCCTCAAAAACAGGATTCGCTCGGGTCCGTTCGACATCGATGAAACGCTTCGTGTCACCGCCGCGATCGCGCTTGGTCTCGAAGCGGCGCACAGACACGGGGTCATCCACAGGGATATCAAGAGCGCAAACATCCTCCTGACCCCGGAAGGGCTCGTCAAGATCATGGATTTCGGGCTCGCCAGGACCTTCGGGGGTGATGAGATATCGAAGACCACTAGAGGCGTCGGGACAGCGGCCTACATGTCCCCCGAGCAGGGGCGCGGGGACCCGGTCGACCACCGCACCGACATCTGGTCCCTGGGCGTCGTCATGTACGAGATGCTGACCGGCGAGCTCCCGTTCAAAGGGGACTACGACCCCGCGGTGGTGTATTCCCTGCTCAACGAAGATCCCGTTCCCGTCGGCGAGCTTCGACCCGATCTGCCTCTCAAGGCCCAGCGTATCATCGAGCGTGCGATGGCGAAGGACCCCGACCTTCGGTACCAGAGCGCGGCCGACATACTCGCCGATCTCCAGTCACCCGACGACGCCGTTGATCTGGCGGGATCTCCCGTTGCGCCGACACTCGCAAGACGATCGATTGCCGTGTTGCCTTTCAGCGATCTTAGCCCGCAGAAGGACCAGGACTATTTCTGCGACGGGATTGCCGAGGAAATTATCAACGCGCTCACAAAGATCGATGGAGTCCGTGTTGCGGCGCGCACATCCTCTTTTTCGTTCAAGAACAAGAACGAAGACGTCCGCCGCATCGGACGTAAGCTCAACGTGGAAACCGTGCTCGAGGGAAGTGTTCGAAAGGCGGGGAAACGCGTACGCATCACCGGCCAGCTCATCAGCGTGACCAATGGGTATCATCTATGGTCGGACCGGTACGACCGCGAACTCGAAGACATATTCGCCATCCAGGAGGAAATCGCGGGGAACATCGTCCGTGCGCTCCGCGTGGAACTCTCGGACAAGGAACGCCGGGCGATCGAGAGGGTCCCGACGCGCGACGTCGTGGCGTACGATTACTACCTCCGGGGAAGGACGTTTTTCTATCGCTCCACTCGGTCGGGGATCGAATCCGCCAGCGAGATGTTCTCGAGCGCGATACAGAAAGACCCGGGCTACGCGCTTGCCTATGCGGGGCTTGCCGACTGCTATTCGTACTTGTGCCTCTATTTCGGGGGCCGTGGCGGACACAGGGAAAAAGCGCAGGAGGCGAGCCACAAGGCCCTCGAACTCGATCCCAACCTGGCCGAGGCTCACGCTTCGCGCGGGCTCGCCCTGTCACTCAGCAAGAAATATGCGGATGCCGAGCGGGAGTTCGAGACGGCGACCCTGCTCAACCCCATGCTTTTCGAGGCCTACTATTTCTACGCCCGCACGTGTTTTGCACAGGGCAAGTTCGAGAAAGCCATAGAGATGTACCACCGGGCGGGCGAGGTCAACCCGGAGGACTATCAGGCGGCGTCGCTCGAAGCGTTCACCTATCGGACAATGAAACGGATGGACGAAGCGAAGGGAATCTACCGGCGAAGTCTCGAAGCAATCGAAAAACACCTCGAGCTCAACCCCAACGATTCGCGTGCGATCTTTCTCGGGGCCACGGCGCTCATCGATCTCGGCCAGAAAGAACGGGCGCTCCACTGGGTTCAACGCGCCGAGGCGATCGACCCCGACGATTCGTATCTCACCTATGGTATGGCCTGTTTCTACTCGCGAATCGGGGACGCGGACGAGGCCATCCGCTATCTTGAGAAGGCGCTCGAGGTGGGCTTCGCCCATAAAGAATGGATCGAACACGACAGCGATTTCGATCCGATTCGTGATGATCCGCGATTCAAGGCGCTCGTCGACGGCATGAGATAGCTCGAAGCAGCCCGCTCGACGACGCGATCCTCTCACCGCTCGACTTCTTGTGGGGTGGCCCCAAGCGACGGTTTCACTTCTTTGTGCCATTTGTACAGCAGGTAGATGGCGGGGTAGACGAGCAGTTCCATGACGAACGACGTGAACAGTCCCCCGACCATCGGAGCGGCGACGCGCTTCATCATATCGGCGCCGGCGCCGACCGACCACATGATCGGCATCAAACCCATTGAGGCGGCGGCGACGGTCATCATTTTGGGGCGGATGCGTTTGACGGCCCCGTGGATGATGGCCTCGTGGAGGTCGGCGAGACTCCGCAGCTTGCCGGCGCGTTGACGCTCGTTGTAGCTGAGGTCCAGGAAAAGCAGCATGAAAACGCCGGTCTCGGCGTCGAGACCCATCAGAGCGATCATCCCGACCCAGACGCCGATGGAGACGTTGTAGCCGAGCAGGTACAGCAGCCAGACCGCGCCGACCAGGCTGAACGGCACGGCCAGCATCACGACCATCACTTTGAACACGGACCTGGTGTTCATGTACAGGAGCAGGAAGATCAGCACGATGGTGACCGGCAGGATCAGTTTGAGCCTCTCGCGGACGCGGAGCATGTTCTCGTACTGGCCGCTCCAGATGATCGAGTACCCCGTCGGCAGTTTCACTCTTTCGGCGACGACCTTCTTGGCGTCCTCGACATAGCCGCCGATGTCGCGGCCGGTGATATCCACGAAGACGTAGGCGGCGAGCATCCCGTTCTCATCCCGTATCATCGCCGGACCGTTGACGAGCTTGATGTCGGCCAACTCGCCGATCGGCACCTGGACGACGCCCTCCGCACCGGCGCCGCCTTCCATCCGCGTCTTTCCGGCGGCGGTCATCCCGCCGACGCGCGCGGTGACGAGCACGCGCTCGAGCTGGTCGAGGTCGGCGCGCAGGTCGCGCGGGTAACGGAGGTTGATCGAGTACCGTTCCCGGCCTTCGATGGTGGTGGAGACGTTTTCGCCTCCGATGGCGCTCATGACGACCATGTGCAGGTCGTCGATGGTGAGCCCGTAGCGCGCGAGCGCCTCGCGCTTCGGCACGAAGTCCACGAAGTAGCCGCCTCCGGCGCGTTCTGCGAAGACGCTTCGTGTGCCGGGCACGTCGCGCAGGACGCTCTCGATCCGTTCGCCTATTTCCTGAATCTTATCGAGGTCGCCGCCGAAGACTTTGACGCCGATCGGGGTGCGCACGCCGGTGGAGAGCATGTCGATCCGCGCCTTGATCGGCATGGTCCAGGCGTTGACGTTGCCGGGTATTTGCAGGGCGCGGTCCATCTCTCCGATGAGTTCGTCCCAGGAGATGTGTTCCGGCCAGATGTGGCCGAGCGCTGCGCGTAGCGGTCTGGGCCAGCTCGAGAAGAACCGCTCCTTGGCGCGCCACTCGTCCATCGGCTTCAGCACCACGACCGTCTCCATCATGGAGAAAGGCGCCGGGTCGGTGGAGGTGTCGGCGCGGCCGGCCTTACCGAACACCGTGACGACTTCGGGGAATGTTTTCAGGATGCGGTCTTCGATTTGCATCAGCCGTTGCGCCTCGGTGACCGACAAACCCGGGAACGTGGTCGGCATATAGAGGATGGTGCCTTCGTTGAGCGGGGGCATGAACTCGTGACCCAGTTGTTTGTAGACCGGAATGGTCGTGACGACGATCAGCACCGCGGCGACTATTACGGTCTTAGGATGCCGCAACACCCACCGGCATGGGCGCTCGTACAGCCAGAAGAGCACGCGGCTCACCGGGTGTTTCTCCTCGGGGTAATACCTGCCGACGACGGCGGTGCTCGCCAGCCGCGAGAGCCAACGCGGGCGGAACGTGAACTGGTCCATGCGCGCGAACAACATACGTACCGCGGGGTCGAGCGTCACCGCCAGCAGCGCCGCCAGGGCGATGGCCAGCGTCTTGGTGTAGGCCAGCGGTTTGAACAACCGGCCTTCCTGCTCGACCAGCGTGAACACCGGCAGGAATGACACAGCGATCACCAACAGCGAGAAAAACACAGAGGGCCCGACCTCCATCAGCGCGTCCAAACGGATTTTGTGGAAATCGCCCTTCCGGCCCTGCTCCTGCCAGCGTTCGAGCTTCTTGTATGCGTTCTCGACCTCGACAATCGCGCCGTCCACAAGGACGCCGATCGAAATCGCGATCCCGGCGAGGCTCATGATGTTTGAGGTGATCCCCATGTAGAACATCGGGATGAACGCCAACACGACTGCGATCGGGATGGTGATGATGGGCACGATCGCCGATGGAATGTGCCAGAGAAAGAACAGGATCACCGCGCTGACGATGATCATCTCCATAATGAGTTCTTTCCTGAGGTTGTTTATCGAGCTTCTGATCAACTCCGAGCGGTCGTAGGTGCTGAGGACCTCCACGCCGTCCGGAAAGGACGGCTTCAATTCCTCCAGTTTCTTTTTCACGCGGTCGATGACGTTGAGAGCGTTCTCGCCGTGGCGGATCACGACGATGCCGCCGACGGCGTCACCGTCGCCGTTGAGATCGGCGACGCCGCGCCGCATCTGCGGGCCGAGTTGGATCGTCGCCACGTCCCTGAGCAAAACCGGGGTGCCTGTGGGGTTAGTCTTGACGGCGATCTTGCCGAGCGTCTCCGGGTCTTGCACGTACCCGCGCGCCCGCACCATGTACTCGCGGCCCGTCCACTCGATGAGTCGCCCGCCGACTTCGTTGTTGTTCCGGCGAATCGCGTCGGCGAGCTCCGTGACTGACAGGCCGTAGCTCTGGAGCCGGTTCGGATCAACCGTGACCTGGTATTGTTTCTGGAAGCCGCCGATCCCCGCGACCTCCGCCACCCCAGGGACGCTCTGCAGGGCGTATCGCAGATACCAATCCTGGAACGTGCGCAGATCGGCGAGCGAGTGTTTGCCCGAAGTATCCACCAGGGCGTACTGGTACACCCAGCCGACGCCCGTGGCATCCGGTCCAAGCTCGGGTTTGACATCCGACGGCAGATCGCCGGTGATTTTCTGCAGGTATTCGAGCACTCGCGACCGTGCCCAGTAGATGTCCGTGCCGTCCTGGAAGATGACGTACACATAGCTGAAGCCAAAGTCGGAGAAACCGCGAATCGCCTTCACTTTCGGCGCGCCGAGCAACGCGGTGATGATCGGATACGTCACCTGATCTTCGACAATGTCCGGGCTGCGGTCCCATTTCGTATAGACGATCACCTGCGTGTCCGACAGGTCCGGGATGGCGTCCAGCCGGATGTTCTTCATGGTGTGGAAAGAGTACGCCACCGCGGCCGCCGTCAGCGCGATGACCAGCATCCGGTTGTGCGCGGCGAAACGGATCCACTTCTGGATCGGCGTCAGTTTGCCCTCGGAGAGACCGGTGGAATCGCTGGGCGGGATCAATGCTCGTGACCTCCTCCATCCGACTCGACCCCGGCGCCGGCATCCTTAGCCATTGCCGCGAGCGCGGCCTCCAACGAGGACTCGGAGTCGACAAGGAAGTTGGCCGAGGTCACGACGTTGTCGCCCTCGCTCAAACCGCCGAACAACTGGAAGTAGCCGCCGCCACGCGGGCCGACCTTGATCTCGACGGGGACGAGCCGGCCCTCGCCGGCGTTCTTGAACGCGTAGGTGTGCTCGCCGGTCCGCATGACGGCGGCTGCGGGGATCGAGAGCGCCTCGCCGATCGGGTAGGACAGCCGGGCGTCGGCGTACATCTCGGGTTTCAACAACAGTTCCGGGTTGTCGATGTCCAGACGTGCCTTCGCCGTCCGCGTCGCGGGGTCGAGCGTCGGCGTGATGAACGTGACCGTCCCCGTGAACGTCTTGTCTTCCCAGTACGGAATCGTGATCTCCACGGGCATCCCAACCTTTACGTAGGGGAGGTCGGACTGATAGATGTCCGCGTCGCCCCACACGCGCGTCAGGTCGGTGACGACGAGCAGCGGATCCCCCGGCATGATTTTCTGTCCGGCGACCACGTTCTTCTCGGTCACCCAACCCCCGGTCGCGGAGTACAGTGTGAGATCTTTTTCCGCTTTGCCGGTTCGTTCGAGCCGATCGATCTGGTCACCGCTGATGTCCCAGTACTGCAGCCGCCGCCGTGCCGCATCGAGCAGCGCCGCGGCGCCGCGTGCGGCGGTGTCGTCCGAGCCTCGCGCGACCTGGTTGACGGCGCCTAGCGCGGTGAGGTATTCCTGCTGCGTCGAGACCAACTCGGGGCTGTAGATGGTGAGAAGCGGATCGCCCTTCTTGACCTGTTGGCCGGTGACGTTTACGAAAAGCTTCTCCACCCAGCCTTCGAACTTCGTAGTCACTCTGTACAGCCGCGTCTCGTCCCCGACGATCTTCGCCGAGGTGCGGACCTCACGAACGAGGGTTCTCTTTTCCACCGTACCCAGCGTCAACCCCATCCGCTGGCGGATCTCGGGGCTGATGGTGACAGCGGCCAGCCCTTTCGGCGTGACCTGCTCTCCGCCCTCTACGACCTCGACGGCAACCATATCCATCCCCATCGAGTCTTTGCCGGGTTTGTCGCTGACCTCGTTCGGGTTCATCGTCGAGCGGTATATGATCTTGGTTTTCGCGGACACCGCTTCGGCCTTCGGCTCATCCATCGGCACCAGCGTCATCCCGCAGATCGGACAGTCTCCAGGCTTGTCGGATACGATCGTCGGGTGCATCGGGCAGTGGTATTGGGTCGTGCCAACCTGCTGGTCAGCGGTCTTGCGGCAGCCGTTCGTGAAGGTGACAGTGGCCAGGCCCACACCGAGGCCGAGCAAAAGTCCAATCATCCACAGGCGAGTTTTCATTTCTCATCCCCATCCATGTTATCGGCGGCGGGGCTCAAGTCCGTTCCGATCGCGCGTTCCAGCCGCGCGGTCTGGACGCCGACGCTGCCCTCGGCCATCGCGGCCATGACGCGGGCGTTGAGCAGAAAACGCTCGCTTTCCAGGAGGTCGAGGAAGCCGACCTTGCCGGTGCGGTACCCGGCCTCGCTGGCGTCGAAACGCGCTTGGGCCTGAGGGACGAGCGCGTTCCTGTAAAGGTCGAGCGTGCGGCGCGCCGTGTGCAGCTTGAACTGCGCATCGCGGACGTCGAAAGCGGTCTGCTTCTCAGCGGCTTCCTTGGCCGCTTCGTTGGACTCGATCATTTTTTCGGCCTCGCGTACACCCGCTTTGTATTTGTTGTGCCAAATCGGAAGATCGAGACCGACGGTGAACATCATCATGTCGTCGTTGCTCCCGAAACTCCGGTACTCCACGCCAAGCCGGTAATCGGGGAAAAACTCCTTCTTCATCAGATCCCGCTCGGCTCGGCTGCGCTCGATTTGCGCCTGCGCGCCTTTGATCTCGGGACGGTTCTTCTCGGCGGCGGCGAACAGTTGCTCCAGATCGAAGTCGAGTGTGCTGTCCGGCGATGTGACCGCCAACCCAAGGGGCGCGTCGGCGCGCCGGTTGAGCAGTTGGTTGATCTTGGCTTGGAGAATGGCTTCCTGCTGTTCCAGATCGTAGAGAGTCTGGCGCAGCATCGAGATTTCCGCTTGTGCCTTGAGCACGTCTTGCTGCGAAACTTCGCCGGTGGAGTACTTGGTCATGGCGACGGTCTCCATCCGTTTCAGCACATCCTCTTCGGCGCGTGTGATCGAGAGGGAAAGCTGGACGCCGTACAGGTCGAAGTACGACTCTTTGACCATCCGGATGACGTCGCGCCGCATTGCCTCGTAGTCGCGTTGCATCGCCTCGGCGTCCTTCGTGGCGACGCGGCCGCGTAAACCGAGTTTGCCGAACCACGAAAACTCCTGTTCGATCATAAAGCGTTTCTCTTCGGTGTTCGGCCAGCTACCCCCGTCGGGTACGTCCATTGCGTTGTACTCGAACGTCGGGTTCGACAAGGCTCTCTCTTGCGCGGGGCGTTCGAGCATCGCCTCCCACAAGGCGCGCGTGGATTTCAGCTGCGGATTCTCCCGCAACGCGTCCGCGACCAGCTGATTCAGCGTGAGGGGAGAGGTGGTCCCCAGCGGTTCACTCGAGGCGTCACCGGGAAGGGCGGCCGTTGCGTTCACGCGTTCGGCGGTCAGACTGTCAGGTTTCGAAACAGCGGTCTGTGCGGGCTGAGCGGAAAGCGTCACTGCATGGATGTGTGCAAAGAGCAAGACCGCCGCGCCGGCGGCAACCGTCCGGAGACGGGAGGTCCAGCGAGACAACCCTGCGGCGTCGACGCTCTGCGACCGTTTACAGTTTGGGTGGGATTGGGTCGTTGGGTCCATGGTTCCATACATCCTTTCCGTATCATTATAGCAACGGCCGTGCCTTAGGTCACGACCATCTAACCCTTTATTGTTATGTCGGTTATGTATGGAGTGCCGGGGGGCTCAGCGTGGTCGCTGAACAAAGATCTACAGGGGTGTAGAATATTCATCAGCAATTGGATGGCATGGAACGGTCCAGCTTCGAGAGCCGCGGTCTCACGGGTTGACCGTCACGGTGCCTTTCATGTTGATCGCACAATGAAAGATGCAGAAGTAGGGCAATGCGCCTGTCTGGTTGATGTGGCCGCTGTCGAATATGGCCGTGAACGTCTGACCGTTCGACAGAGACCCCGAATTCCACAACCCGTTCCCCGTGCAGCCGGGCCCGCTCGTGCTCGTGTGATCATTGCTCCCCACGTTCACCCATTCGACCGTATCGCCGACACTAATCACCAGGTCTTTCGGCGAAAAAACGTTGTCCCGCATCTGAACGACCTTGAAGTGGTCCCTGGTCGGCGGGGGAGTGACGGGATTGCTCGAATCTTTGCCACAGCCGAGAAAACCTGCGAGCACGATGACTGCGACAGCCGAAGCGATGTGAATCCTCATGGTGTTCTCCTTATCTATTGCGTTTGCTTGTTACCACTCGATAACAACGACAGTGAGCAGCACGGATGCGCCCGATACGATTCCGGCCGTTCGGTGTTTCGAGTACAGATCGTCAAATGTCTTTCCTTCAGCCGCTGCGGTCCCGTCGTTGATCTCTTTCCGAGCGTTATAGGCGAGCGCGGCGGCGGTCACAAATCCCGCGGTTGCCAGAGTCGATAACCCGAGGTGAACGATCCGTTTTGTCTTTCCGGATTCTTTCTCCCGGAGCTTCCAGAAATTCGTGTACCCGAGCGACGACTGCGCCAGCGACAACCCCGCCGTGGTGTATCCGATGTACTTGTGGGCGGTCTTCGTGCTCGGCTCCGTCCCTGCTTTTCTCGCGTCCCAGGTTATCGAGCCCAGGATCACCTGTGTCACGGTCGCCGCCACGATCGCATACCCCAGATAACGGTGGACGTTGAACGTCCACGACTCATAGGGCAGCTCCTGTGTATCCGGTTTCTGCTTGAATTGCGTGAGCATCTCTTCGAGCGCGCGGTTGTGGAGGGTGTCGGGGGCCGCCGGCTGTTCCGGCGGCGCCGACGACAGCCAGGAGTTCGAATCTCGCAGAGATGCGTTTGCCGCCGGCACGGCGAGCAAGAGCACGACCACCATGAAAAATGGGAACGCCGCTTTCATGGTTGATCCTGCGTCTCCTTTTCGACTTGAAAAACAAGGTCGCCGCTGAGATCGATCCGGTCCGGAGCGGTTTTCAGAAACAGCCCGAGCCGCGGCGGGTCGACCCCGAAATCCGAGAATTTGGCGGCGAGCTGCGTCGTGAACCGCACCGCGTCCGTGCCGGCGGAATGGAAGTGGAGTACGAGATCATACACTCTTGATCCCCCCGCCGCGGCGATTTTCGCCCTGATATTCACCGCGCCGCTGTCCGATTCCAGAATCCGTTCGATGTCCCCCTTGGCGATGTCGACGACCTCGAATGTGATCGCGGGGTATTTTTTGTATCTGAGGATGTTCGCGACGTCCTTGTCGCGTTTCGTATTGTTCGAATCGAACCCGATCACGGGCACGACGAGCCCCCCTTCGACGCGACCGTCCTCGGCGACGGACACCTTGCCTATGACGCTGCGGTTCACGGCGGACACGTTGTCGCCGCCGATCCCGAGGGTCTTCAGCTGTACCTCGTACCGCACTTGGCCGGATTTCAGCTGTAGTGTCACCGCGCCGCTGGTGGATAGACTCAGAGAAGTGAGAAGAAGAACGACGATGAGAACAAGACGATTCATTCAGCACCCCCGGACGACGGGCGCCCAGTGCGAAAAACCCGCTTGTGAAGAGTCGCGCATGCGGATGTCGGCGTCAACTCTTCGAAAGCGTGTCCTCTCGAACGTAGTGGGAATATACCAGATGGGGACAAAATGGAAAGAGGGAAATACAGGCCTCCCGTTCCCGCGCGTCACGTGTGGAACGCCGAAGGAAAATATTCTTCCCTTGCCGGGGGTTCTGGGAGACGCGCTCGGGAAAGGGAAACCGCCCATGGGGCGAGGATATGGTGTTGCATATGATCGTCGCCCAATCTAAACTGGTGATCGGCTGCATCCACTGTAACTCGAGGTACTGCGAATACGTGAGTCTTTTGGTCCCGGACCGACATTATAGTTCCGATGACCCGGAGATCATGGACCGGCCCGGGAACGACCCGGACCTTCTCGCCGATGATCTCAAGAATCTGCGGATCATCAACCGGTGTTTTGGCGGGTTGCGGGCGATTCGGCGCAATGTTCTCCCTCTGATAGACCGGATCGATACTCAAAGGGAGATCGAAGTTCTCGATCTTGCCACGGGTTCAGCGGATTATCCGCTCGATCTGGCCAAATGGATGAGGCGGCTGGATCGCAATGTTCACATCGTGGCCGTGGACAACAACCCGTTCATGGTTGAGACGGCCCGTGAAAGAACGGCGGCTTTTCCCGAGATCACGGTCAACGATATGGATGTTCTCTCCCTGGCGTATCCGGATCGAAGTTTTGACGTCGTCCTTTGTTCCTCCGCGATTCATCACTTTTCGCGTCGCGATGCCGTCCGACTCCTGCGCGAGATGTGCCGGCTTTGCCGGATCGGTTTCATCGTCAACGACCTCGACCGCTCCCGCCTGGGTGCATGGGCCGCGTGGTTTTATGGGCACCTCTCAACGACGAATCCTATAACGCGTTACGATTCATATGTGTCCGTCCTGCGTGCGTTCACAAAGAACGAATTGACCGCGATGTCACGAGAGGCCGGGATCGACTCCTTCATCGTCGAGAGACAGGCGTTTTTCCGTCTGATCTTGGTCGGAGTGAATTTATGACAACCGTAAATTCCATCGTAATGAACGCGCCCCTGGATCGCGTGTTTGAAACCGCGGCGGATTTATCGCGGTGGCCGGAGATCCTCCCTCACTATCGCTGGGTGGTTTATCTGGAGAAGTCACCGTCCAGAAACGTGGTGAGGATGGCTGCCAAACGGGGCTGGATTCCGGTCAGTTGGACGTCGGAGCAAGTGATCGACAGAGAAAGCCGCGTGGTGCGCTTCCATCATCTGAAATCATTCACCCGGGGAATGGATGTGGTCTGGACGTTCGAACCCGACAAGGACTCGGTTCAGGTCCAAATACGCCACGACCTGAAGCTCGATATTCCCGTGGTCGGCGGGTTCATCGCGGACCAGATCATCGGGCGTTTTTTCGTCCATTACATCGCCGGTCGGACATTGAAGCACATGAAACTCTACGTTGAAGGTGCCTATGGAAAATAGACGCGTAGTGGTCACCGGCATTGGAGCGATAACGCCGATCGGCCACGGCAAGGAAGGTCTGTGGGAAGGGGCCGCAAACGGAAGGTCCGGCGTAAGAGAGATTTCCCGCTTCGATCACTCCGAGCTCAACGTAAAGGTGGCGGGCGAAGTCAGCGACTTTGATCCATTGGACTATTTCGATGCGAAGCTTGCGCGGAGGATGGACCGATTCGCCCAGTTTGCCCTGGCCGCAAGCGACATGGCGATACGCGACGCCGGTCTGCCCTTCGATGTGGCGTGGCCCAACCCGAGGGTCGGTGTCACGATGGGCACTGCGCTTGGCGGCGTGGCGGGTGCGGAGACCCAACACGAAAAATATGTGCGTCAGGGGATACGGGCGGTTGATCCGAGTCTGGCTCTGATCGTGTTCGGCGGCTCCGGCTCCAGCAACATTGCCATCCGATATGGATTCACCGGGCCCAGCAACGCGAACTCCAACAGTTGTTCTTCCGGAACCATCGCCGTCGGCGAAGCCTTCCGCTACATCCGGGAGGGTTATGCCGATGCGATGATCGCTGCCGGCGCGGAGGCGCCGCTGGTCGGTCTTACATTCAGCGCGTTCGCTATCATACGAGCCATGTCGACGAATCCGAACCCGGATCTCGCTTGCCGGCCGTTCGACAAAAACCGTGACGGTTTCGTCATGTCGGAAGCGGCGGCGGTTTTGGTACTGGAAGAGTTGGGTCACGCGCGACGCCGGGGCGCGAAAATCTATTGTGAGATCCTGGGTTATTCGTGCAGCAACGACGCGTTTCACATGGTGGCCCCACGCCCGGACGGTGATTGTGCCGCTCGCACCATGTCGGAGGCTCTTTCTCAGGCGGGTCTGCGGCCGAATGACATCGGATACATCAACGCCCATGCCAGTTCCACGCCGCTGAACGATAAGATCGAAACCCTGGCCATCAAGACCGTTTTTAGCGAAGACGCGTACAGGATTCCGATAAGCGGGACCAAGTCGATGCACGGACACGCGCTCGGAGCTTCCGGCGCCGTCGAAGCGGCCATTTGCGCGATGATATTCGAGCGAGAGTTTCTCCCGCCGACCATTCATTACGAGGTCCCGGACTCTGAATGCGACCTCAACTATCTGCCCAATCGAGGGGTCGCTGCGTGCGTGGACCATATTCTCTCCAATTCGTTTGGTTTCGGAGGCATCAACTCAGCTCTGGTGTTGGGTCGATATGATCAATGACTCGAGCACGAGCGCGGCCTACGAGGTGGCGATCGTGGGCGCCGGGCCCGCAGGCTCTGCGTGCGCCGCGTTGCTGGGGCGTGCGGGTCTTCGCGTTCTCCTGTGTGACAAGGCCTCGTTCCCACGCCCAAAGATCTGCGGCGAAACCGTCAATCCGAGATGCTGGGATGTTTTCGATGCGCTGGGTGTCGCGGATGAGGTGGAACGGAGCATCCATAACCGGATCGCGGCGATTTCCGTGACCGACAAAAAGGGAAGGGAAGTACGTGTGGAAGTCGGAAAAAGGGGAGGGCGTTGTTTTTTTTCGATGGGCAGGGACGTGCTCGACCACATCCTGGTGCGCTCGGCCCAGAGCACCGGTGTCGAGTTCCGTGACGGGACGACGGTCACGCGCGTCGCGTGGGACGGCTGCTGGCGAATCGAGGTCCGGAATGGAAAGGCCGGTGAAAAATCGAGCGTCACGGCCGGCTATCTCGTCGGGGCGGATGGAAGAAACTCGACGATTGCGGGTCACTTGGCCACGCGGCGCGAGATTTCCGAACGGGGGACGAGGCCATCTAGCGACAGCGATCGTGTCGGTGTGCAGTGGCACGCCTTCCTGCATCCGGAAATCGCGGGCGCCCTGCATATGTATTTGTTCGACGCGGGCTATTGCGGCCTTGTTGCCGTAGACGGACGGCATACCAACGTGTCGATGGTCACCAGACCGGAATTGGCGTCGCTCGCAACGGCGGATTTTCGAAGGTTTTTGGAAAGGACGCTCTGGTCGAACCCGGTGGCGGCCGCGCGTTTTTTGGATCTGAATCCGGTCGGCAAAATCGTGAAAACATCTCCCATCAATCCCCGTTGCAATCCGTTCGACCATCCGCATGCGACGTTGATCGGTGATGCGAGCCAAACGGTGGAGCCCTTCACCGGCGAGGGTATCCGGTATGCCCTGGAGGACGGCATCGCTGCCGCCCGCCGTCTCATCAGCGAGCGAAACGGGATGGACGCTGGGGCCGCGAGAATGAACAGCCGTTTTCGTGTCAATCGGGTTTTTTCGCCGGTCCTCCGGAACCCCACGATACGGGACGGATTGATCTCGTTGGGCGCTAGGTTTCCAACGCTGTCGCGCTGGGTTGTCGGGACCGTGATCCCCGGGGTGGGCGGCAAGCCGCATAATAACGAGTCTTGAGACCGGCTCGAACGATCCGGCGAAACCCAGTCAGTCGTAGTTCGAACGACAGGAGGAAAGAGCGATGATCACAAGAACGTGCCTGACGCTGCTCGTTCTGAGCGCGCTGCTCATAGGTCTATGCCCTCGAGCGAGCGCGCGCGACACGCACCCATTCTCGGTCCACGACATGCTGGCCATGGACCGGATCAGCGACCCGCAGGTGTCGCCGGACGGCAAGACGATCGCCTTTATCCTGCGAAAGACCGACCTCGAGGCCAACAAAGGCCGAACGGACATCTGGCTCGTCAACGTGGACGGTTCGGGTCTCAAGCAGCTCACGACCGACCCGGCGGGTGACTGGAATCCCCGGTGGTCACCGGACGGCAAGAGCCTCTTTTTTGTATCGGCCCGCTCGGGATCGTCGCAGATCTGGCGGATTGGTCTGGCCGGGGGAGAAGCCGAACGAGTCGCCGAACTGCCGTTCGATGCCGACAACCTGGTCGTTTCTCACGACGGAAAGCATCTCGCCTTCGCCATGGAGGTATTCCCCGGGTGTGAAGATCTGGATTGCACAAAACAAAAACTCAAAGAGCAGGAGGAGAAGAAAAGCACCGGCCTTCTCTTCGACCAGCTCTTCATCCGCCACTGGGACACATGGGAGGATGGGCGCCGATCGCACGTTTTTGTGATGCCGGCGGAAGGCGGTGACGCCGTCGATATCATGAAAGGAATGGACGCGGACGGACCGCCCAAACCGTTTGGCGGACCCGAGGAGATCGTATTCACACCGGATGACCGTTCCGTCGTTTTCACCGCGTGCGGTGTGGGCCGAAGCGAAGCGTGGTCCACGGATCTCGATCTCTATCTGGCGCCGATCGATGGGTCCAAGACACCCGTGTGTCTCACACAAGCCAACGAGGCGTCCGACACACATCCGGTCTTTTCGCTCGACGGGATGACGCTCGCCTACTTCGCCATGAAGGAGCCCGGTTACGAATCCGATCGACCGCGGATCGTACTGCGGCCGTGGCCGGATGGCAAAGAGCGCGTGCTCACCGAAGAGTGGGATCGGTCTCCGCGCGACATCGTCTGGTCAAGAGACGGGAAAGGCATTTTCAGCACAACGGAGAACGTTGGTCAGGTGTCGCTTTTTTGGATCGACATCGGAACCGGCAAGGCGACACTCCTCGTCAAAGAAGGGACGGTGCGCTCTCCCTCGCTCGCCGGTGACCGGATCCTTTTTGGCATGGATCATCTGAGATCCCCTGTCGAGCTGTACACAGTCAAGACGAACGGGAAAGATCTCCGCGCCATCACAAAGATCAACGCGGAGAACGTGGCCTCAGCCCGCATGGGCGAGCCCGAGCAGTTCATGTTCAAGGGGTGGAACGACGAAACGGTATATGGGTACGTGGTCAAACCCGCCGGTTTCGATCCGTCCAAGAAGTACCCCGTGGCCTTCCTGATCCACGGAGGACCCCAAGGGTCTTTCGGCAACGAGTTTCACTACCGGTGGAATCCCCAGGCGTACGCCGGAGCGGGGTACGCAGTGGTGACGGTCGATTTCCACGGTTCCGCCGGGTACGGCCAGAAGTTCACCGACTCGATACGCGGTGACTGGGGCGGCAAACCGCTCGAAGATCTCAAGAAGGGTCTTGCCGCGGCGCTCGAGCGGTACCCCTGGATGGATGGGGAGCGGGTGGGTGCGCTCGGCGCGTCGTACGGCGCGTACATGATCAACTGGATCGCGGGGAACTGGCCCGACGGTTTCAAGTGTCTCGTGTGTCACGACGGCAATATCGACGAGCGCGCGGCGTACTACGACACAGAGGAACTGTGGTTTCCCGAATGGGACCACGTGGGCACCCCGTGGGACAACCCGGAAGGGTACGAGAAACAGAACCCCGTCAACTTCGTGAGCAACTGGAAGACCCCGATGCTCGTGGTCCACGGCGCGAAGGATTTCCGTGTCGTCGAGACGCAGGGGATCTCCACGTTCACCGCGCTTCAACGCCGCGGGATACCGAGCAAACTGCTCTATTTCCCCGACGAGAACCACTGGGTAATGAAACCTCACAACAGCATTCAGTGGCACGAGACCGTGATCGGCTGGCTGGATCAGTGGCTCAAACCGGGCGGTGGGCAGTAGCCGGGTGATCCTCGCTTGCTCTCGCGAAAGGGCCCGAGAACAGCCCCCACCAGCGCGAAACGCAATGGAGCTCCGGACACGAGCCTAATGGCCGCTCCGCAGCCAAAGATAGATGGCGGCTAGCGCGAGGGTCACGAGCGTCACGGGTATGCCCGTACGGGCGTGGCGCCGCCAGTCGATCGTGATCCGATGCTGGAGGGCGAGGTCGATGACGATGATGTTCGCGATGCTCCCGGGGATCAGGAGATTCCCTGCGAGTGTGCTCGCCAGCCCGAGGATCGACGCGGCCTGTGGATGATGCGCGAGAGGCAGGATCAGCATGACGGCGGGAACATTCGAAACCGCGTTGCTCAGCAACACGGTCAGCGTGAAAAGCCATGCCGGCTGGTCCAGGTGGACGCCGCGTGTGTCGAGTGCGGAGACGGCCTCGCCGACGAGACCGACTTGCTGGAGCGCGTGGTTCACAACAAAGAGCCCGATGAAAAGTACAAGAAGCTGCCAGTCGACCAGCCCGAGCGTGGACCGTGAGTGAAGCTTCCGGCTCGTGAGCAGATACCCGGCTGCCGCCAGCGCAACGATCTCGCGGGGCCACGATGTGAAAAGGAACGCGAGCAGGACAGCAAACGCCACAGCGAGCCCCTTGGTGGTCTGCCAGCGATCGAACGGTTGCGGGTCTTCGCGGTCGGCTTCTTCTGGGGCCGCCAGGGCCCAACGACCGCGGTGCTGGAAGGCAATCACTGCCCATGTCGCCATGAGCCCCACCAGAGCGGGGGGCCCTGCGTCCGCCAGGTAACCGGCGAAGGACACCCCCAGAGATTGCCCGATCAACATATTTTGCGGGTTGCCGATCAACGTCGCCGCGGAGCCCACGTTGGCGGCGGCGGCGAGTCCCAGCAGGAATGGTACGGGGTCAAGCCGCCGTTGCCGGCACGCATCGATGAGAACGGGTGTAACGGCCAGACACACGATGTCGTTGCTGAAAACCGCGGAGAGAATGCCGACGGCGACGATGAGGATGGCAAGGAGCCAACTCGGTGACACTTCGAGCGCGGCCAGAATCCGCGTGACATGTGTGTAGAAACCGCCGAGCCGGAGTTGTGCCGAGAGGACCATGAGCCCGAACAAAAGCGCCAGGGTCGTGGTATCGACAGCCGCCACGGCGTCTTCAAAACGCAACGCGCCTGTTGCCAGAAGCGCAATCGCGCCCAGGAGCGCGATCCCCGTGCGATCGAGCTGCAAACGCGGGTACCGGCCGAGCAGCATCCCGACGTAGACCGCGAGAAATATGACGAGGACCGTTGTTGTCATGCGACACGTTCACCGCTTCGGTGGAGTCGGATGCAACAGTATATACCACGGGTCGGTTCTGTCCAAAGGTGACCATGGGCCGGCATACCAACGAAAAGCGAGAAGGAACCAGAGATGAAGAACGTTCAAGAAAGTTTATGCGAAAGGAAATCGAACAGCGAGAAATACCCAGGACTCGACTTCTCAGGAGCCCGATAAGGAGGGGGCTTTTGTCATTGATTTTCTTTTTGACACCCGGGGGTATATATGTTATATTTCGCCACATGTCGAAATGAAAGGGCGGATATGCACGAAGTCATGGATATCCTAAAGGCTTTGGCCGATGAAAACCGCCTGCGCGTGCTCTGCGCGCTGAAGGGCGGAGAACTCTGCGTTTGTCAGATCATTGCCCTGTTGGGCCTGGCGCCATCCACGGTGTCCAAGCACCTGGCGATTCTTCGCTCTGCGCGGCTGGTGGAAAGCCGTAAGGAAGGACGCTGGATATACTACCGTCTGTCCAGAGAGTTCAGAACCCCGTCGGCGAGCAAGGTACTCGCGCTGCTGTTCAAGGACATGGAAAACACCGCCCGGATTGTCGAGGACCAGAAACATCTGAAGAAGATTTGCGGCGAAAATCCGGAAGCTCTGTGCCAGAGACTGTTCTGCAAGCCATGAACGTCAACGTTTCGCCGCTTGCGAATGAGGAGCGGCAAGGAGATACGAAGAGGAGAATACGATGAAGGAACCGATGGATGAGGGGATGAAGGAGCTGATTGCGGTCGGCGCTTCGATCGCCGGACACTGTCAGCCCTGTCTGGTGTATCACGTTAGCAAGGCCAAGGAGCTTGGGATCGACGCCGAACTGATTCGCGCAGCTATGGAGGTGGGACATATGGTCGAGAACGGATCCATGGCTGCCATGCGGGATTTCGCGAAAGGGGTTCTGAGTGCGCCGGGGCAGGAA